>Ga0123355_10016056_pt1 | contig 11787 bp, 3 predicted proteins | sample TergutEmb28metaG_3_FD_89872 | JGI IMG/M metagenome (GOLD analysis project Ga0123355, IMG submission 89872) | Embiratermes neotenicus P1 segment gut microbial communities from Petit-Saut dam, French Guiana - Emb289 P1 | ecosystem: Host-associated > Arthropoda: Insects > Digestive system > Gut ...
AGTAACTCAACGAATTAGTCGCAAGCTCCTGAGGATGGATGTATTAACATCCGAAACATGTTGAGCACTGAATAAAGTAATAATAAAATAAGTGGCATCAAGTTGGTCTCTCTTTACTCAACAAACTGAAATATGTTTCAAAACAGGGTGCTGAGGGAAATATTTCGACCAAAAAGGGAGGAAGTGACAGCAGGACGCAGAAAAGTTCATAACGATGAGATGTATGATTTAAAATAAGAAATTGAAGGGGAATGTGCGAGGCGTGTAGCACGCAGGTTATGGATTAGTTACTGTGTATGTACAGCTATATATGCAGAACATGGAAAACATAGACTTCGGAAGACTTAGGCATAGATGGGATGATAAAATTGGAGCGGATCTTGCAGAAATAACGTATGAACTGGATTCGGGTGCTTCACTAAAGATCCCAATACAAGTGGAGGTCTTAGTGAAAGAATCTACAGATTTCTTCTTAAGAGAGGAGAAATTTCTTACGTAACTTACTATTAGATTCAGCATGATTGTTTATTTATTTATTTTTTGTATTTCACCTGGCTAATTTGTTTCGAACATACATGTACTGTGTGTGTGTGTGTGTGTGTGTGTGTGTGTGTGTGTGGAAGAAGAAATGGCCATTTCCCCAGTGCTAAAGTCATTAGAATAATATTTTATATAAGCATAATTATAATATCCTAACCAGCATATAACATAGCTTACAAACAACACGGAAGCACAGAGCGAAAGATGTCAGATACTTAAACGAAATAGGAACGCAAGTTACAACAAGACGTGGTAATGGTAAGGCCACCTGAAAAATCACTTTAGGTCACGTTCATATTTTAACACAAACCGAATTCAATTTGACTCCTCAACTCCGACTTACTTTTATATCGCTTTCGTTTAAAAATAAAATGTGAAGGAATTAAGAAAGCAAGACTCTCTCCTTTTCACAGCACCCTCGTTACTGCTCCGCTCTGTGTGACTGTTTATTGCCCCTCACCCACTGAGACTTCATTTTAATTTTGTACTCCTCGTAATCACAGCAGCTCATTTATAGCGAACAGCTTCCAAGAGCTTTTTCCTCTCTTTCTTTATTTTCTTTCCTTTGCTTTCATTTCATCTTTTTTTTCTGTCTCTCTCTCTTTTCTCCATCGCTCGAGAAGCACTGATTACTGGATGTCAGAAAGAAGAAAATAGAGGAAAATCTATTTATTATCTACAACACTTATTACAGATTTATTCAAATAACCTTTATTTTCTGAAGATGGAGCTGTTCTTGAAACAACCCTGCATTTCGCTGCTCGGTGGATTGGAAAGAGATTGACATATTGTCCAGATATTGAAGTGTTGCCCATATGCTAGGGCACAGTCTAGTTGCTCCAACACTGCCCGGGTACTAACGCAGTACCCAGGCACTAACGTATTGTTCAGATATTCAAATTCAACACAGACTCTAAAGCAGTGCCCAGATAATAAAGTACAGTCCAGATACGAAAGCACTGGCCAGAAGAAAAAACATCCCAGACACTGAGCCACTCTCCAGATTCTGAAGCCATGTCAACTTACCGAAACACTTTTCAAATAAGAAAGCGCTGCCCAGTTACTGAAATGTTGACCAGTCACTAAGACACTGACCAAATATTAAAGAACTAATCAGATGCTTAAATGTTCACCTGATACAGGTATTTAAGCGACGAGAACCAACCCGAAGGAACTCATCCCTTTTGAATATAAAACCATTTAGTCTTACGTTATTCATTTGAAGCCAGAAGGAGAGACAGAGGGAGTGTGTGAAGGTAGTGGTGTCGTGGGGGCTTTGGAGACACTATATTAATTACAAGCAAAGAGAAAATATAAAGGCTGTGAATTTTCTCGGACAGAACCCGCTTGTCGTTCTAGTAAAGGTCGGTTGGATGTATGGCGAAACGATGGAAAGTTGAGTAAATTCTTACGAAATATTTAATTTTCTGTCTCCGTTTATTTATTTCAGACACTGGTGAGCCATGTGGTAAGCCGCTGCCAATTTTAATTTCAGTTCTTTATATAAGTAACATTTGTTGGAATTATGCATTTGGAATAAACGAGTAAGTAGGAATACAAAAAATAAAGACTAATTTATTCACCGTACTAGAGAATGATGTTAGGAAAAAGTAACATGTGTTTTATTTATTTACTTATAAAGACAGTACAGATACTTTCTCCACAAAATAAACTGCAGGCTTATTTCTACTAATTTTGTCACGTTGTACAAGGTATCGAAACTAATAATATGTAGGAGTCTGCGAAATGTTTCTGTTTATTTTCCTATAATTCCTACTCTCTTAACATCTATCATGTTTGTCTCTTTGGGCTATTCCGAAACTCTTCTCTCTCTAGTTCGTCTGAAATTTCGGAGAATGGTTTTTGGATAAATATACCTTCGCAAAATACGTAGCAGCTTCATAAATTTCCCAGAATTCGCTAGTATAATTTACAGGAATTGCTACTGTAAATAGAGAAATGCACATTAACATCCTTCGTCGCCTAGGGATGCTGTCAGAAGGAAACGACCCGAAGAATGGAGAACCAACATTTGGTTTCTCCTTCATGACAATGCTCCAGCACACCTGTCGGTTTTGGTCAAGGATTACTTAGCAAAGAACAATGTGACAACGCTGGAGTATCCCGAATACATTCCTGACCTGACTCAACTTGATCTTGATATGTACCGTGTGTTGTAATCAGCACTGAAGGGAAGGAGCTTTTGTAATGCTACTGACATCCTTAAGAATGTGACGGATGACCTGCAAAGACTTTCGCAAAATGGTTCTCAGGAATGTTTCCAACACCCTTGCATTTGCTGGGAGAGGTGTATAGTTGCACCAGGAATCTATTTTAAAGGGAATTTAGCTTACATAATTGTATGCTTTGTATTTCTCAGAAAGAAAGTGTTTCCGGGAATATTTTGAAGCTACCACGTATACAAAGCGTTTTATTACATTATATTTTTAGCGAGACTTTAATTACATTACCACTTAGATGGACTTGACTGTTGGAGATATAACTGCTACCTTATGTTATAACTTGTCATAATACGGAATAATGTTTGACATTTACTGTGAAAACTCGCGTCCGCCTGTCAGGCAAGCGGTTCTCTGCTGCTTGTCTGAACGCATGGAGCTACATCCGCTTCATATTGGGCCTGTCCAACCTTTAATTAAGTTCCTTAATTCTCTGTCACCTTATCATTCATGTCTAGAACCGTCACTACTCAGATTTCAAATGCCTGACAGCTTTAATCACAGTGTTCTATTAATACAGCTTATCACTACCCGTTAACAGGTTTACCCTTGTCACCACGACATGGCACGCTCTCAGGCCGTGGACGGAGGTAATGGCTTTCATACATGGAGGGTAGCTGAGATTGTTCTGAATACTCATAGACTGTCGAAACAGCGCCTTCTTCCAGGAACGAGACAAAATGCAACTCAAATTAAGATGTAATGTAGCAAAATATTAAGAAAAACTGAAACAAAAGGACGTGTAGCATGCACAGGTGATGTGAAAACTACATACAAATGTTACAAAAACAGAAGGGCGGAGAATACTTTTGAGACTATAGAAGAATATTACATTTTATCTTAATTACGTAGTGTCTGAGGATGTGGATTAGATTAATATGCGTGATGACTGGGACCTGTGACGTGTTCGTGTGACCACGGTTATGAACGTTCGGGCTCATGAAAAGCGAGGAATATTTTAGTACAGCGTCAGATTTTAATTTCTTAGGACACTGTTTGAAGTAGGGAATCGGTTCTAACAAACAGGAAGCGTTTGCACAGCGAACTAAATAAGATAACGCTTACTATTTCACACTTTCCATTCCTCAGAGTAAATCCTCTTCATCGTCAGTTTACGTTCGCCTTTTCATATAAATGACTAGATTTTAGGTCCGTAAAAACAAGAGGCAAAGCTACTGTTGTTCTTGAATCACAATATAATTCTGCGCTACGTAATTAATGACAGCAAATTTCTCTAACACGAAAATCTCCATTGGAATGAACAGTCCTGTGCACGGGTAACTCCATGGATTGAATTCGAGGAAGTGTCAGGTTCGAATCCTAGGCTTGTCATTTTCTACCATGATGATTTTTTTTTGGGTTTCTTATTAGGCAAATACCCGGATAATACCTGGAAATGCTGTGACCGCTTTTTTTTTAAATTCCAGAATAGTCCGAAGAGGCTACGACCGCTGCTGCCAGATCCTTCCCAGTTATCACCAAACGTTTGGCGCTATTATGGTCCGAGTTACTAACATCATAAAAAGCAACCACACAGCGTTTAACACGATACTTTTGTCGCAATTATACGAAACAGAGCAAGCAGAACAAAATGAGTACTAGATATGAGAAATGAGTAACAGCCTGGAGATGGGGGCGAGGGAACTTAGGAAGATGGGAGGGGGTAACTAATTACGCTTCACTCTCCCCACTTGTTCGAGCAGAGTTTCCTGCTCATCGGAACGCAGGCAGCGCCGCTAACGGCAAAGAGAGAACTACACAGCATTAAGCTCAGTCTCGTATAATTATTCCTTCGACAGGACAGCTTAGACAGGGAGGAAAGCGAGGGCGGGGAAGGAGGTTATCTGCAGTCATAAATGGAAACGTATCTGCGTACACAGAAACTAATGCCTTCTTGGAAATTTGGTTAGTCGTCAGCTGATCCAGAACTCCCCCCTCATTTATAGAATCCGAAAATTCATTACCCTGTCCACAATATTCCGCCTTTGGGCTCTGTCCTCAGCCAGCTAAATCTAGTCCGTGTTCTCACATCCTATTTCTTCCCCATGTGTAATGCACGCCCTGCCCAACACACCTCTCTTCATTTGAGTGATACTGTTTTGATGTAAAGGACAAGTTGTAGGACTTCTAAAATAATAGCAATATGATATTTTTGGATTCAGGAAACCGGAAGCGATTGGTTATACATTTGTATAGAAACATCGTAACAATTTCGAGGGAAGGAATAGGGCGGCTGTCATTGTGCACTTGTAAGATGCCACTAGAGAGAAACAGAATTGGGTGGGGGGAGATTTGTAACGTCCCACTGCGGTGACCATGAAAATTGCTCTCTTCTGGTTTGTGACACTGTAATCTTATAAATGTGTGTCGATATTTCCTATTTTATGTTACTTGAAGGAGGAAACTAGTTTCTCTGAAAAGTCAGTACATTTATACCAAACTACATGGTGTCACAGATCCTACATAACATTAATCTTCAATATGAAGAATATTAAAATAATAGCCTGTAATGGTGTAAACCAAATACATTGGCCACCGAAAAGCGATCAGTTGGTCGCTGATGGAACACGGCAATGAACATGAGGGTTTTGTGAAAGACGGTGTTTGACTTAACTAGCTGACCGAACATCAGCTTCTCAAGTAGGATTTCAATCCGTGCAATGAGTTTGTAAGTTGTCAGGAGTTTGGATATACAGAACTGCACAAAGTTTTAAGACAATTTTCGAGTACGGGGGAGGAGTGAAGGCCCGTAGAATACAAGAGAAACAGGTAAGAAGGGTTACAATGACGTTGCACTGTAATAACGCAAACTAGTTCCAGCTGACAGACAGACAGACGTCTCCTCGCGCTAAAACTTGTACTAATTAATCTCGACGTCAGAACAGACTGTGAAATGATACGCTCTTGTTGTAAGTCAAAGTTATAGTATTATATTGTTGAAGATTATCACTGTGGGTAGGTGGTAAGGCCTGAGTGGAAACAGACGTGCTTATTAATTCTAAAATGGCTCAATGAAGTGAGCTGGCCTTTACAGCTCTGACGATAGGTAACGTTATACTACACCTCACGAACAAATTCTTTGCTGGGCTATTTTATTCGGATTTGATCAAATGCTGGAGAATTTTGCAAGCACGTGAAGGTGAACCGTGCCTTGTGCTTACTGGGCACCACTCCATCAAAGCATATGCGGAAGTGTAGACATAACTGCATTCTTAACTTCTACACTATCCAGATGTGAGTGGCCAGCTTCGCGCCTCTGTCGATTTACGCATGACTGATGAGCTGCTGACACCCACTGACTAAGAGGCTGCTGGGTCCTGCAGCCAGTAGGGACGTTTCAGAGAAAAGACAAACTTTAATCCCTTCAAGAGATGTAATTCAGTTCTTCGGCTCTCCAGCCCGTAGCTTGGTCTCTGTTTCAACTGAGCTATCCCGACTCAGACCCTTATTTAGCCCTTTATGGACGAAACGTGTCTGTTTTATATAAGGACTCGGTGCTTACCGCTCAGTAAACACTCTCCACTGCGGCAATAAAAACCAATCTGAAAACGATGTATAAGGAAGAAGTTTGTTCTGGGGCCATACAAAACACATAAATGCAATGTAATTAATCACCACGCAGAATTTTTGAATGTTAAACCTGGTGGTACGTAAAGTAACCGGTAGGCTTTAAAAGGTTAAAGTACAGTACTTTGAAGGAGAACAAACGCTTTGAGAACTGTGTAGAAGGACTGGTGGAAAAAATTAACCAGCTTGGAATTTATGTCAATAATTTGCGGTATCCTACTGAAAGGCAGTAGAAATCGGTGACAGAGATGTAAGTGTGGAACAAAATATATGGGAGAAATAAATGCACTTAGGAGCCTTTGATCGAATATTTCAGGCACGGGTATCTAAACACTGTTTTCTCTTCAGAGGTTTATATTACTGATAACTGGTATTGCTTTTGGCCAACAGAATCAATGAATGTGGAATAATTTCTAATTTATCATTCCACGAGAGCCCGTCGGATGATTAAAAATGAAGTGACGTCACCTTACAAACAGTGACACAGATATCAGCACCATAAGAAAATGTCAAATTAAAATAAAAAAAAACGGTTTAATGTACTCTCATAGTAAAGAATGGATTTAGCTAATTAATATCGTTAGATTAATTTTACTTCATTAAGGTAATATTATTTCTGCGTCTGTTCCTTCTATAAAGTGCGACGATTTTACCGTCAAATCGTTCCGACACATAACGCAGCACTACACCTCGTGGCTGCGCCGTCCGCAAAACACTTTGTACAATCAGAGAGCAGTTCAGAACGAAGGCAATTTCCTTGTGTATTTAGTTCGTTCACACAGCGACTGTACCTCACTTCACGGTGCGAGTCCCATCCTGTCCCGAGTCGGAGAGATAATTAAGGAAAGCCCTCCGACATGAGACACGTCCTCGGGAATAAGGTCGCGCTTGAGGGGGGTGGAAGTGTGAGGCGCTCACTGCCTTGGATAACGAATATCGACTGAGAGCCCGAGCTTTCAAATCTCAACAGTTCTTGGTGTGAGGGAAATTTGTCAATTGAGTTCGCACATTTCGACCAGACTGCGGAACTTGAGAGTTGACATCAAAGGCCTTAAAGAGTAGACTAAGTAAGGTGCATGTAAAAGCACACCAAACAATCTTCGCATGTTTCATTTTGAACGTCTGTACGACTGAATGTCACGTTGGACTGGGTAGCACTGCTGCTTCTTATTCGAAAGGTCTCGGATTAAAATCTCGCCTCAAAATCCGGAAGAACTGGCAAAGTTGTTTTATTCAGTCCCTCCACACAAATATGCGGATAGCTCCCTAATTGGGGCCTCGACCTCTTCTTACAATTCATCTACAGCCCATCATGTACTCATAACCATTCGGTTCCACGCTATTTAGTCTGAGCTGTTGGATGAGTTGTTAAATACACCACATATGTTAATGTTAAGAAGGTTGATACATGCAGATACCACATACATACAAACATACATATTACTTACTCGTTTACTTACTTATTTATTTACTCAGTTACTTACTGATATACTCCAGTGAGCAGAGTCATTCTTGAGAAGCTAGCCGGTTCCCAACTAGTCAAGAAACTCCCCGCATTCTATGGAACCTGGAGGTTCATTACCGCCTTTTCTTACATTGCCCCCTGTGTCCTACTAAACCTATATCTAATTTATACATTGCTACTTCCCTGGCTGCTGTCCTGAATGACCCTAACCTATACAGGCTCCTTACATTCCATGTACTGTACCAAATCTCATGTCCCCTTTCCATTGCTTAGGTTGTGCCAAAGGATCAGACTAGACCAGGGGAACTTGCATCCGTTTCGTAACAAGGCCAATTTTATAAGTTAGGAGTTTTTTAGCAACTTGCCCAAACCCAAGCTGGATTACCACCCCTTGTCGGCTGTCCGCCACTGCTTATTCAATATATTTGCAGCTACCCTCCATATTGGAGGCCGTTCCTCCAACCGCAACCTGAGGACGCGCCATGCCGTGGTGACAGAGACCCACTTGTCATGGACATACAAATACCATAATGGCTAAAAGTTTGTCCTTACAGGGTGTTGAACTACGAATTACTCAGACGTCCAGCCCATACCCTACACTACACTCGCAACTCTACCCCTTTTGAATCTGTAACGTACTGCGCTGCAATGCCGATATTTGATATATCATGCTCGCAGTATAAGCTCTCCGTTTTTTCGTAACATTTCTGTCAAATACTATCAATTACAGCTTCTCTATCTTGTTTCAAATGTTTCTAAAAGAAACTAACAATTCTTCGCTCTCTTGTTTCCACACATTTTTTATTCTTGTTATAGATACGTTAACTCATGCTTTACAGAATGACGCCCCCGTCACTGCACAAAATATTGCTCGAACATGTTCTTTGCTCGCAAATACATTATAAACCACTGTTTGATTGCAGTGCTAGGAACCAATATTTTTTGAGCTTGAAGCTCGAGGTTCCAAATTTATATGAGCACGTACTAAACAAGGAAAAGAAATGACAGGTAACAAGTAAGAACACAGTAGCTTTATTAAAGGTAAAAAGTGAAGGTAAAGTTCGCCCTAGAACAGGCCACGAAGGCCCAGGGGGAGAGTAGAGGTATAGCTTTACTCTTTCTTTAACCTCGGCACTAGACGGGGGTGGGTGGTCAACGCCACGCCCCGCCACCTTTCCTCCGGGAGAGGGACCCAGCACCAATTGTATAGGAGGCTGAGTGGGCCCCAGGGCCGATCTTGACGGGTGCGGAAAATCTCGCCCCCACCGGGATTCGATCCTTGGACCGTCCAGCCCGCAACGAGTAGCTATACCGACTGAGCTGTCCCGGCCCATGTACCACTATTAAATATTCACGTTAATAGCATAAGGCTGCCGACGATCTGCACTGATTGAAACGGAGAGGATGATCTTACTGAAGAAGGTCTGGATTTTTCATGGCGATAGATACCTTCTTGATTCAGTTGGAACTTGGTATGAAATTCCGTTATCTTACTCTCAGCTACCATCCGCCAGCAACACTCAGTAGGTCAATAATTGTAAAACCAGTATGATTTACATAATTAATTACATTCATGTCTATACTACTATGTTGAATAATAAATAATCCATTCATCCAACAAGAGACATTTTCCTGGATATACAGCATAAACAGGAAACTACAGCTCAGCCGGTAGCAGCGCCGCAGTTTAAATAACATCCTATCGTAGTCTCTAATTTTCCGTCACGCAGGGACAGCACACAATTTTATCTTCCATCTCGATACACTCAATTAATTATTAAAGTTTATATACGTCGCGTTTGTTTTTGATATGCCAGCATCCTGTTTTAACTCTTGTATAAAATTGATGAATGCGTTAATCGAATTTTGAAGCTTCATATGTCGCATCGGAGTTAAGTTTAAAAGAATTGTTATTAAAATTAAACTAGACTGTATAAATAACAGTTTACAAATAGGCTTTTTATGTATTACGCCAGTCACACACAAAGCTACACAACTAGCGTTGTGTGTGACTGGTTCGATTCCTATTCGATTCTTTTTCCATTCGAGTACGATCCCTATTCTATTCCTGTCAGATGAAAGTTTTTCTGTTCATCATAGCGTGACGACCGAATCTGGAGCCACATAGGTTCTTAGACAATGGGACTCGGAGGATTTCTTTCGTGGTTAAAGCAGCCAGAGTAGGTAGCTAAGCACAGATATTTTTCTATTGCCCAATATAAGGATACATGAAACATTACATGTATTTCCCATAAGATTTTATTATCCTCTCGTACTTACACCAACATAGGAAATATTTCTGTTAAAACTCTTCTTGTGCTTCGGTTTATATTCATATAACAGCTGAGAATTCGGGTTTCTATTAAAACTTTATAGGCATTAATCTGACACTTTTATGTTATTGTAACAATATCTGTTTTTCCCATTCCTTCAACCACATCTTCGTGACGTTACTTCTCCTATATTATTACTTATGGCTATTAGTAGTCACTAATTTTGGGCTGTGCACGCTTCCTTAGGTAGAAGACCTGAAAATCTTTATATACCGTCCCTTACACAACACCTCAATAAGCAGTAGTGCCACCAGGTGCTTTCTGGCTAAACCGTCAAATTCTGTTTTAAGGTTTGTGTACCTACGCTTAAGGTTTTGGGTAACTTTTTAGGAGAATGACGTGTACCTGTCATCATCCAAGTAGGTTAATTTTGAAATGTGCATTATAGTTTACAGTCACAAAACAGAAAACTGCTCTGTTCCCTGACAATGACAACCACCGCGAATACCTCAACTAATGATTGCCAGAAGGTAACAGGAGACAGATTCAATTTGGCGTCGGTATCAATGTATCACAACTTCACTACAGGTTCAAAGAACTAGACTGTTCAGGAAATAAGAATCCAAAGTCCTTTCATCTCAGGTGAGCTTTTATTCATTAGTAATACCAACATAGAAGCAATACAAACCTTTAGACGTCTCTGACTTTGAAACAATGTGTATCAACTGCGCGAAATCGCGGTTTGTACAAACAAAATGAAAATAAAATCTCATTGACTTATTTATCACTTATGTGACCGTTCTCAGGAAACGCATTTATGCTGTCTGCGCTCCTCTTTGTTTCACTAACTTTAGATGTTATGATCCACATAAAAGCACAGAGTGGCAGTTAATGCTGAATTCTAAACTTTTCAGGGAAGTTAAAGTTCTTAGTTTTCCTCTTGTAACATTCATTTCGTTTTTGCTAGAAGTGTTGAAACCTAACAAGTTTATACTAACAAAACTGTTTCTCTGTCCGTGCCGTGACTCAGGTGGTTAGTCACCGGCCTTTTGCAGAGTAGTTATAGGTTCGATCCACGTGGGTTGCGGTGGAAATAGAAGCACTGAGGCAGGTTTTTATTCGGGTGCTTCAGATTTCCCCTGTCACTATCATTCAAACAATGCTCCATATTCAATAATTGCTCTATAGCCAAAGCTATACATTTTTAGCAACTGACAGCGTCGTTAAACAAGATGTTTGAAAAGGACCCCTTATCTCTCTCACTCTCTATCACTCTCTCTCCTTGTCCAATATGCAGGATATTTTTGCAACCTATGCATAAAAAGATACATCTTCCTCTTACTTAATTACTTACTCCATGGTACAGAGTCCTTCTTGAGAGGCTAACTGGTTCACTTCTAAAAATAGGCCTACCGTTTATTTTAAACCTATGACATTAATAATAATAATAATAATAATAATAATAATCTCCTGAGACAAACTGTAGTGTTGCATCTATTCTGTTGTTACTATTCATGGTGCTTATACCGTTAGTTCCAGTGTTGAATCTACTATACTTTTACATTAGTACTTTCCGAAGTATGTGTGCAGTGCCCAATATGGCTGTTTTCTGTATTTCCTTGACTTCATGTTTTCCTGGTATGTTGCTCACGTATTTTCTGAATGACTTTGAAATAGTCCCAGTCGTCGTGTATTCTGTACC
>Ga0123355_10016058_pt1 | contig 11787 bp, 10 predicted proteins | sample TergutEmb28metaG_3_FD_89872 | JGI IMG/M metagenome (GOLD analysis project Ga0123355, IMG submission 89872) | Embiratermes neotenicus P1 segment gut microbial communities from Petit-Saut dam, French Guiana - Emb289 P1 | ecosystem: Host-associated > Arthropoda: Insects > Digestive system > Gut ...
AAATAAGTGTACGTGAAGTGGTAAATAAGCTTTCTTTAGTTGGTGGACAAGGATTCAGAAAATGCAACTGTTCAAAGAAGTGTACCACGAAGATGTGTTTGTGTAAATCAGCCAATCTACTTTGTAACTCAAAATGTCACAACATTCAAACTTGCTGTAACAAGTGAGTTTAATTATGATTTGATAATGTTCAAGGAAATTCTGGTTAATAAGTTCCATTTATTTCATTTTCATGAACACTTTCTTTTAATACATTACTTAAATGCAGTATAATATAAAGCAGTTAAGTTTTATGTTATTCTAGGCTTCGTTTAATTTTAAACATACAAAGGCAAATTATTGTAACGGACTAGTTTAATAGTGAAGAATATAGAGTTTAATCTGATGATAGAATGCTGTTTTAATTTCCTATTCCATTCACATAGTCTTCAAATAAACAAAAATAATTAAAAGTTCAGTTTAGTATACCAGATATCCGCTTAAGTGATTGCGATGCGCTAACCACGCATCTCCCGAACCCACACCCTATGGCGGGACGCGGACTGGTCGACCCAAGTATCGCTTGCGACTGTTGTGCCGAAAATAAGCTAAGCTAATTTAAGTATGGACCTGGTACAACAAATATATAAAAATTGAGTTTCATAGAATTATGCAAGATAAATGACCGCCAATATATGTTTTAAACTTACATGTTCAATGAATAATTAAAAGTTAAAACACACACACTTACAAAGCATCATCACAGCCAAACAAAACGGACTTTTACCAATAGGTGTCGGCAAATGTGATTTACCGTCATGGTTCAGTACAACCCCGAAATGGAAGCGTTTCCAAGTATTTTTCGGACTTTTACCACCTCACTATGGTAAATACTAGGATTTACTGGTAAAACCTAGGTTTTACCAATCTTCGTGCTTCTACAGTAACATATAGAGCTCTTCGCATAACAGCTTCGTGGGACATACATTACAATTTAATACTGTAAGGTTACAGCCTAATGATTACTTTATCTGTCAGCAGGTTTAACACTAAATTATTCCACGCATTGCCCACAGAATGCATTTGTCTCTTTTCTATGGTTCTCAGCACTTTAACCGGTTATTTCTTTGTAAGTCACTAACTTACTGGTTTGGGGCTTCTTTAACGAAATACAGAACACCTTACGTAGAGACCACGCAGGTCTCTGTCTGTCCGCCTGTGATCTACTAACTAACTAACTAACTCCACGGAGCAGAGCCATTCATGAGACGCTACTATATCTTCAGCTAGACAAGAAATTCCCCGAATTGTATCAAACTCGAAAGTTCTTTACCGCATTCACAAAAGCCCGGCACCTGTCCCCATCCTAAGACACATCAATCCAGTCCAAACCCCAGTCCTAATTCTTGAAGATCCATTTTAATATTATACTCCAACCTAGGTCTTCCAAGTAGGCCCTTTCCCATAGATTTCCACCAACAAAACCCTGTATGCAACTCTCCTGTCCCCCTTACGAGCTACATTCCCAGGCGATAACATTCTTCTTATTTGGTCAACTGAATAATATTTGTTGAGGAATACAGATCTGTGTTGTGGTATCAGAGACTCAATTGTTTCATAGATTTTCATAAAACCCAGTATAGAATTTTGTTAATTTTTTCCGAGCAAATGTGAACCTCGTGAAAATTGGCACAGCGACAGTCGACAGTCGTACTTTACTTCATGGCGTGAATGAAGAACTGCAAACCGTTACCTCCACATTTGTTGCAGATTTACGCGGGAGGGCGGGAGGGGGTGGGTGGGTGGTGGTGGTGAATATAACATAGAAAATACGAACACAAGAAATACGAATTTCGTAGAAAATTATGCAGTGAAAGCCACATTTTCCATTTAGGGCGTAAATGAATTTTGCCCAATTTGTTACTTTTTTGTTCGATTTGGATAAGTCCTGGCACAGGAAATTTCCAGAGAAAAATCGAATGACTAAAATTTCACGAAAATCTGCGCAGGGAAGGTCATAATCTCCTCTCGGGCAGAAGTTAAATTATGTCTATATCTCATGTGCAGTAAGTAACGAAAACCTTGGTAAAGTCTGTGTAATACGTCATGAATGCCCCCGATGTGATTCGAACCCACGATCTCAGCAGGCGAGCGGCCGTAGACCTACGCCTTTGACCCCGCTCGGCCACTGAGACCGGCATTAACTACTACTACTACTACTACTACTACTACTACTACTACTACTACTATTAATACTACTACTACTACTATTTACGACTACCACCACTACCTTACAATTTCTCCTACTATTTCTACTACTACTACTTATGATTACTACTACTACTACTACTACTACTACTGCTACTAAAAGGTAAATCAGTCCCATTACAGGCCCGAGGTGCCCAGAGGGTTCCAGGAAGTTAAGGTTGCCAGATTACGTGACAATGGCCCAGGATGGTGATAAGATTGTCAGCCTTACGCACCGGCCGCTTTTTAGCCCCATGAAATGAGTCGACCCCAGGGTCATAGTGCGATCGGAAGGATTATGTCAACAATAACACCATCTGGAATCGAACCAGCGACCTTCCGATTTGTAGCACAGCACCTTAACCACTGTGCTACCGCGGTCGCCACTACTACTACTACTACTACTACTACTACTACTACTACTACTACTACTACTACTACTACTACCACTACTACCACCACCACCACCACCACTACTATTATTTCTACTACTACTACTACTGCTATTTCTAATACTACTTATGACTACTACTACTACTACTACTACTACTACTACTACTACTACTAAAGATCATGCAATGTTGTTCACAGACGAGAATAAGCATACTGTTTAGCCGGCAGTATTCGTCAAGGCATACACCATCCCCTGTGGCACAGAATTAAATATCTACTATCTGTCTTTTTCGGCCGCTCGCCTACTTATATTGTGGGTTCGAATCCCATCGGGTGGAATGTCTGTCAGCCTGTCTGTCTGTTGGGAGTGTTGTGTGTTGTCAGGTAGAGGTCTCTGCGACGAGCTAATCCTCGTCCAGAGGAGTCCTGCCAACTGTGGTGCGTCGTTTGTTTGATGTAGAAACCTTGTGAATTAGGAGGCCCTGACCCACTGGGGGCTGGGGCTGTTGCGCCAAAAACAAACAATTTGCCTTTCTGTAAAACTAGCCCTACAGGCTTGACATTCTGTTCCGCTTAATTCGTCACATCTCTCCAGCACAAGCAACGGAAAATTTCAAGAATTTCTGCTCTAAAATACCTTTCTGCTGCTGAATGTACAACTGGCACTTTAATGAAGCGAAACGTAGTGAATACAATAACTTCTTAAAAGCATCAAACCCTAACAAAAAGCAATTTCCTACGTGCAACTCTGAAAAAAGATGCTACAGGTTGACGCACTATGAGAGTGAACATTGATTTCTGGTGCAGGCTAAACAAATTCTCTGACTTATCACGTTGTATTTGCCATGAGGCCAATATACCCCCTAATTAAGGTGTTTCTTTCATCTCCATGTTGCACACAATTTAATTTAAATTTACAAAATATAGTAATTTTATTGAAAGTTTACTTGCTTTCGGTCCTCAATAATGACCTAGTAATGAGCTAAAATAACACTGACAACTTTCACAAAAGCCTAATATAACCAACGTTTCCCTCATAAAAATGTATAGCTCTAACAGCGCCTTTAACGTCTACACTGCAGTACATTAAATCAGCCGACAGCTAAAATGGTTCACCTCCACAGAATGTCAGAATGGGTTTTAGGCAAAAAGAAATTACCATTGATTTTACCGCGCAGATAAAAAAGAGGCCCTTATTATAATACATGTTTTGATTTTTTTTTTTGGTGGGTGTGATTTTGTATAGAATAGCCATCCTATTATCTGGACTAAATGGAGATGTTCTGTAAAATGGAGATATTAATGAAAGATAATTCCATATGACTATCATTAACGTTCTCTCCACTTAACGATATCCAGTTGTCATTGTAAATCACTTGCGGGTGACAGAAACAGAAAATATACTCCAGAGCTAACCTTGCGTAGAAATTGTACGTTTAAAATTAACCTTATAAAGACAAAGACTGTCTCTATGTTCATCTTATTAGAAGATAAACAGTCCGTGAGATGCCGACCTTTGACAACAGTCTCTGATGTTTGATAAATCTCAGGTATTGTTGTCTTTTGGGTCACCAAACGAAGGGGACCACACTCCTGTCTCTCTACAAGCAGGTATGACGATTCGAAGGAAAAAATGTCACTAGAGATGGTAACACAGATAGCAACCACCCAGTGTGCAAGGCCCTTCAGACTCTCAGAACTACCTGGCGACCATGTCTGTCCAGTGACCGCCACCTTCAAACAAAAGAAACTGAATATCCGAATGAAAGAATAGTGTTCAAATAGTGACTACCAAGTGATAGCTGACGAATAAAAAACCAACTAGATGTTACTTGTTACTTTTATTTTACTTCTTAGAGACTCAACATGTTTCGAGCATTAATATGCCCATCTTCAGGAGTTTGTGATTATGTTGTTGAACTACCACATTGGCCGGTTCTTTCTTGATTTGGTGTGTTGGAGTTAGGGTGCAGTTCGTCTAGGATGGTATCCAGGCTGCAGGCAGCCGGCAGCCCGGATACCACCCTAGTCGAACCGCACCCTAACTCCAACACACAACAATCCAAGAACGAAACAGCCAATGTGGTAGTTCAACAATATAGTCGCAAACTCCTGAAGATGGGCATATTAATGCCCGAAACATGTTGAGTCTCTAAGAAGTAAAACAAAAGTAACCAGTGACATCTAGTTGGTTTTTTATTCGTCAGCTATCACAATGATGCACGGTCCAATAAACATCAGACTACCAAGTGAATTTACACTGCGAATAATGTAGGAAGGGTAGTTAGTAGAGTACACTGAGGTACGTTTGACTATGATTCGGGAAGGAACAGTCAACAGCATTCTGACAGTTCAGTGGAGTCCGTAAGTAAACTAATATTTTTATATGGTTATCTATGACATCGGATGATATTAAACTGAAACTTTTGGGGGGGTGTGATTTGATTTAACTGACCCAGAAACCTCTTGACTGGCTCATCGTGATGCATTACATACGTAGATATAGATATAACAATCTTTAAATTTTGTGTTATTTAATATTTTCTATTCTAGCTTCATCTTTCTTAAATGATGAAATTTTCAGCCTCGTTTATGTGAAATAACAATAACTTCTGTACTTATCTTACAGCACGAATTCACGTGACAAAATTATACAAAGCAATCGATAATAATAAATTCCTAAGAACAAATGTAAGTAAAATGTTCATTGTACGTACTTAGACACCACAACATAAACACGTAAAACAGACTGAAGATGTATCTCAATGCGTACTTAATCTTGAATCCAGATCGAGATGTGTGGTCAGATTCAACAGCTTGTGGCATAATTCCTGAGGCAGCAGCCTTCCGTGTCCATTGGATACGAGAATGGATGGGTCTCAAGAGTTGGCCTCGGCCTCTTAGAAAAGAGAAAGATATCTTACTCCTGCCAGTAAAAGAACCCAGATTCCTGGGTCTTCCAGGTTAAAAGCCGACAGTCTTCAAACTGGTGAAGAAAATTTGCATTTAAGCAAAGGAGATGTTTATAATCGTTTTGTAAATAGCCGGACACTCAACACGAAATCTGGGAAAGTTTATTCCAGTCAGCATCTTCATAATTTGTTTCTGAAATGCTAACAATTTACAGGATTTTATGTTTAGTGTATCTGTTCTAACTTCCATATCTCCTACATGGAATCTTCCTTTGACGTATTCAGACCAAATTTTTATGAAATTCTCAGCACATTCATGCGTACTGCATTCAGTACTCATCTAATCCTCATGGATTTAGTCACCGCCATAATAAAACTAAAGAGAGGATAATACGGAGTTTTCTCTTTCAGCCTCTTTTTTTCGGTTTTCTTAAATACAAATATTTCCTTCAGGCTCAGACCGCCCTTCTCCCACAGAGTGTGACATTATGTGCCACAAAACAGGGCATTTATTCATAGTCGCCCTCCGCAAAATCCAAAGACGTTTGATCAAGGGTAGCCATTTATAGAATGCAGTCTGCTCAAAATATTCTTTTGAATGTAATTTTGATGTATTACTCTGCTTGCCAAGCATCCCTCTTGAATTTCTTCATGTTTGAAAACAGGATTGCAAAGGGTGTAAGCTACTTCACTCAGGAGTATGCAGAACGTAGGTACTGAGGCATTTTTTACATTCAAAATGCCATACGTTCCTGCGGTACATATGTGTTTGTAATTTCAATGAGACGTGTACAGCATCATCTTAGCTTCACCATTGTGCAAGAAATTAAAAAAACACTACATGCTGCTCTCTTACACAGAATTTCACTAAATCGGAAAATAAATGTGGAAAGAATGTGTAGAAATTAATTTACGCCCCTGAATAAGGTATAGCTTCCACTTCTGCCACAATCACGACAATCCAGCCACGCGAAATTCCGCAGACTATCTTCTGTACAAACTTTATCCAAATCGGAAGCAAAATGTAGATAGCAGGGGCAACGCCTCATTTACATTGCGGCTTTCACTGCACAGATCGTCCTGAAAGTCGCAACTGTCCACGTTACTGCTTGGAGATTCCCGTCCCTTGATTACTGTAAACCCTTAAGCAACTTATGGCTGTCAGTGAGCCGATTTTAACGTAAATCAGGCTTAGTCAATAAATATTTGCACAATACTGCCGTCACGAGTTTAAAGAAAGTCCGACAAACGGTTTAGCTGTTGATAATAGGGCACAGACAGACAGAACGGCGGACGGGCGGACGGGCGGACGGGTGGACGGGCGGGCGAGCGAATGGACGCATGGGCGAACAGAGAGATGGGGAGAAAGAAGGAGTACGGACGGAGGTGGTCTTCATACACGGCTTTCTTTCTCTTTGTGGAGAAGCCTAAAATGTTTGTAATTTCCTTAGTAAAACCAACAAGATGCATCTATGCCTCAAATTTATTTTATTGCTTGCTAGCGAGCAAACAGCAGTATCTGTCTGACATATGCCTGTTGCAGTATGTACAGTCATTAACTTCTGATGATGGACGGAAAGACCGTCCGAAACATGTAGAATGTTACTCCAATAAAATAAATTTGAGACATTGGTGCATCTGGTTGGTTTTACTATAGAAATAGGTTAAAATGCACGGCCCTATGAAGGTCAACTATGTTTTTAATTGTTTGCTGTTTTCTCAAGCAGTATTAAAAATATTATCTTTATTCAGAGCGTCCGAAAATTTATTTCCCTTTCATGTTTTCCTACGCATGTGTGGTCGTAAATTTATCATTCATTCCAGTTTATGCAGATTTTTTTAACATGAGCTTCAACTACGCCTGCTTATACTTTTTTATGAATGGATTTTTAACGGTGCTGCTGCGATATGAACCCCAGTCACAACGCAGGAGTGGTTTGCATGCGACGCTGCAGCAGGTCCGTCATCTGAGATCTGAATTCACAAAATGCTCATTTCATCTTTCCGCCCACCCAGTACTTCCACTTACTGAAAAAAAAAAGAAACTGATGTTCCTTTTTCAGACTCCTTTGTACGGTCATCTGCTTGTAGCAGCAGTCTATGTCTAAATGCAAGTTTGTTGCAATCAAAACTTCTCTCGTTGGAAGTGGGCTGTCTGGTGAGAACATTTTTGTAACATTTTCTTTTCAAAGAAACGATTCCAAATTATAGTTCTGTGTAAACTTGCATAGTGAATCTTTGATTTAAGATTTGGAGCAGATGGAAAAAAAAAATTCAAGAAAATTTAACTTTGTTACATAGTTACACAAATGGGCTAATCTACTGACTGGTGTTCCTTTTATGTTGTTTCTGAAGTTAAACTTGTTTTTTATCTTCTAGACTTTTGCTTTTTAAGTTGACGAGCTAAAGGACAGGAATTATGGCGTTACACAACACAGTTGTACGAATATGTGAAAAAAACAAAGCATGCTAGGGTTCATTTAAACACTTTTATCGCCAGTCATCTTCAAATTGAAGAATTGAAAAAAAATTATTTCTAAAAGTTTCTTTCATGCTAATATAATATCATACAGCATATGGCTCTGTAATAAGTATAGACCTAACAACTCCTTACTAGATTTTACAAATTTCTAACTTGGGAAAAATATCCGATACATTATGAATGCCCAGATGATAAGCCACTGCTTCCTGTTACAATTCAGTTCACATGAAATCACATTTGTTTCGTATCTGTACCGATGTGCTTTATCCTGTAAAGCGAAAAGGTACTACTCAATTGTAATCCAGATTTTGGAATCCACTTTCCACCCATGAAGCAAACTGTTCTTTGAATGTGATGCCAGCTTAGTAGTGACGTATTAAAACGAAATACTCGTATATTTTGTTTCTGGCTGCAAACCAGAATCCATATAAGGGAAAGTAATACTTTACGCTAAGAGGAATGAGGCTCATTTTGCGAATGAGAGACGGAGCACTCACAAGAACATTCCGGACACTTTTAATTAAACATCATCTGTCTCACGCCATTGCATTCTGAACGTCGGCGCTTTCCCTTTGGAGCGAGTCTTGAAAAGGAAAGAAATTAACGTACATAAAATTGACCGGTGTAGGTACTGTCAGTCAATGTGGCTGAAGTTTCTAATGGCGGAAGCGGGGAAAATGTTTACATTTATATTGTTAATTTTAAAATATTGCCTTCCAGTTAAACAGAACTGTCAGTTTTTAGCAAATGGTTGATTAATAAATCACAATTTTTGCATCAAGTTGGTCTCACAAATTATTTCAGAACTGTCAGAATTACGGATTCCCATAATAAGTCCGGAATCCGAAAAGAAATATCTGCATGCAGATAACATAGACAATACTTGTGTACGATTTGCTTGCTGATTATTCCCTATATTATTTAACGAGACCTGTTTTTAAACTCTTAAGGCCCATGTTACCAACAATTTTATCAAATAAAACTGTTACTTCTCATCTATAAAGTCTATTTCTGTGTTCTGTACGTGTCTCAGAACAAACAGCGATTATTTACACTCAGATGTTTTCGTAGCACAGACGGGGTGTTTACTGTGCTGTACGAACTAATTCTCGAAGTAAACTGGGTTAGGTTTCATCTTTAAAAGTCGCCTCATGGCTCAGGCGGTTAGTCGCCGGCCTCTCACCTTAGAGGACAAAGTTCCATCCCAGGATAGTCCGTGTGGGATTTTTGGCCCACAAAATGGCAACGAGACAGGTTTTTCTAAAAGTACTTCGGCTTTCGCCTCTATCATTGCACCAATTCTTCACACTCATATTCATCTACGAGAAAATATTGCTCTTAGCAGAAGGACAAACGAGCGAAAACACGGGAACCTTTAAAAAAGCGATCGTTTTTCGGAAATCGGGAAGCATTATATAGAAGAGTACATTCAGTTTTCTTCCTTTTGAAAGGATTAAGATTAGGGCTGATTTTGAATTCATGTAACAGACGTATTTTTGCACGCTAATGAACATTCGGGTTCCAAAAATGTGAGAAATTTCGTAACCATCTCTTCGGCTGTTAGCAACCGTCATCTACACTGAGCCAACTGCTTCGGGACTGAAACATCAGCTTCGAAGGCATTTTGAAACATGTACATTTACGTGGCGGTGAGTCTAACGTTTGCAAGGTCATTGCTATTGATTATGTTTCAGGTGACGAGAGTGTACCTGACTGACCGACCCAAAACTGGCTCCTGACAGCAACTCAGCAGTGACGGATGGACAGCGCCTTGACCCTGCAACCCGCAATGCGAGCCAGGGCCCGGCCGAAACGTGACCAAGGTATCAACTATCTGTTGGTGCGATGATTCTTCCATCGACCTGACCGCCACATCTTTTTATTATCAAGCGCAACAATTTGAGAGCAGAGCATTCATTAGCTCCACTAATGTAAGTTCCGAAATGACTAATGAACAATCCAGAATGTTAAACGTGTCCCATAAGAAGTGGCGAGTGCGTGCTTTATTTTATAGATGACTTCAGGCTTTCACGTCTGTTCAGTAATAAACTTGATTGTGTTTGTGGAAGATAATGCCTTGCAGATGTGAAAAGTATTACCGACGCTGAGGCAACCGTCTTTCTAACCGTCTCGAGATTGTGACAGAAAGTAGTTGTCGGTAGGTAGTTTTTCACCATTTTTATAGGCCACAAAGGCCCTTAGGGCGAGTAGAGGTATAGCTCTATTCTTTTCTAGGACCTCGGCACTCTAGTTGGGGGTGGGGATCAGCCCAACGCCCCGACCGCTTCTACTCCCGGGAAAGACCCGTTATCCATTGTACAGGAGGCTGGGTGGGCCGCAGGGCCGGTCTGGACGCGCGGAAAATATCGTCCCCACCGGGATTCGATCCCGGACCGTCCAGCCTGTAGTCAGTCGCTATACTGACTGAACTACCTGGCCCACTCAGCCTCCTGTAAAATGGGTCCCGGGTCTTTTCCGGGGGTAAAATGCGGCCGGGGTGTGTTGCTGACCACTCACCCTCTTCTAGTGCCGCGGTTATGGAAGAGTAGAGCTATACCTCTACCCACCTTCTGGGCCACGCCGGACCTGTAACGGGATCATTTTACCTAGTTGTGGGTTACATAGCTTGTGTTCGGAGATTCTTAATGTCTTTGACATTCAGAGGACCGTGCAGCGTGATATATTACTATAATAAAACCAAAGAGATTCACTAATTTCTCAAATGTATTTTTGGAATAGAACTCTACATGTTTCGGACATTTTTTCTGTCCATCATCAGGAGTTTAGCACTGTACACACAGCAATGTACAGGGTACGCTGACTGCTTGCTAATAAGCAGTCAGCGTACCCTGTATGACATGTACTTATTATTGTGTGTACAGTGCTAGACTCCTGACGATGGACAGGGAAACTGTCCGAAACACGTGGAGTTCTATTCCAAAAATAAATTTGAGAAATTAGTGCATCTCGTTGGTTTTATTATAGGAATTCTTGATGACTCTAATTTCAATACCTACTTTTGGGTATTATGTCGTATGGATGTGGGCAACACTGCAGATGTTTTGCAGATACTAGCCAAATCACCAAGGGACAAGGACGGAAATATTGATAGCAAATTGTTTTGAAGGTGGAGAAAGTATCTCTTCAGCGTCGGTAGTAAAGCCCAAAATAAGACGGTGTCAATAATCATACCGTAAACGACTGCGCGCATTATTTTACATAGTTTTATTACGAAATAACCTTTTTATGCAATAAATGTGCAAAAATAATGTCTATTATAAAAAACTTACGTTGTGAAAAAAAGAGAAACGCTACTACTAAGTGGATAAAACTGGCTGCTAGTCTCGTAATTTTATAGATTTTCATTCAGTGCTGGGGATTTTTACAGTGCAATGATACAACTGTCTTTGTGGTTTTAAGTAGCAATTTATGACCGTTTACTTAAATATTTTACCAAAATAGAAATGCCTAAAATAATTTGAACAAAATTGAAACATATCTCACATCGAGAGAGACATAATTTCCGCCATTGCCACCCTAGACACACAGGGCGAAGTAATAATAATCTCCAGAGCTAATGTTACAACTGTATTACACAAAATCTTTGTTTCATACACTAACCCTATTTACTGCGCTGCTAATCGAATTTGAAGCAAAGAGCTATGTCAATTGGCTGTCTTATTATTTTTACTGTTCCTAAATGAGAGGGTACAATATAGTCGGCTGGCTGCGCAATGTAACAGAAATATGAGTAATATTCGAAATCGGTAATTG
>Ga0123355_10016059_pt1 | contig 11786 bp, 5 predicted proteins | sample TergutEmb28metaG_3_FD_89872 | JGI IMG/M metagenome (GOLD analysis project Ga0123355, IMG submission 89872) | Embiratermes neotenicus P1 segment gut microbial communities from Petit-Saut dam, French Guiana - Emb289 P1 | ecosystem: Host-associated > Arthropoda: Insects > Digestive system > Gut ...
GTTCCATCTTCATAGGCAGGTGAATTCACCTGCCTATGAAGATGGAACCGATAGTGAGTTCCGAAACGTCGGCAATTAGAACTCAGACGCCGGGGAATTACCCAAAAAGGAATAAATTACATTCCTGGTACTCATTTCTGTTAGAGGCTGATTCGATCCCAGGGTCATAGTGCGACCGGAAGGATTATGTCAATGAAAAATTCCATCATCGGGAATCGAACCTGCGACCTTCCGGCTTGTAGCGCAGTGTCTCAACCAACTGCGCCACCGCGTGCCCCGTAGTACCAAGGGATTCTTGGAAATGTATAGTATGTGAGGGCAAGCGTACATAAAATGGCGGCTGCGTTATGTCTGAAGATAATGTTGATATGGGGAAGTGACGAACCCCACCTGAATTCTTAGTTGCTTACCGACTGGGGTTGAATAGTCCTCAGTCCGTGATGGTGAACTTGACAAAATTCGCAGCGCACCCACTTGGTAACCGGCCACGCGTAGACAAAAACTTCATAATCTGCGTCTAGCAAACAATAAGTTTGCTGGGACGCTACTGGGAAATTACAGATTAATCCTTGTAAGGAGAGTAAGCTGTTTATATACGAGTATATGCAGTTCGTAATTGTGACGTATTTTTTGTAAGTTGTCACGCATAACTTTAAAGATTTTTAAAACTCTTGTTTTTGTATCAAGAAAGCTTCATATGAGGTTTGTAGGCTTGTTTTGGTCCATATCCACACCAAATGTCACCCAGTTTCTGTGATTCATTACTTACAGTTATCGAAGGAAAAGCAACGTAGTTTCCACGCGACTGTCTCGTTTTTGTTTTACAACCTTAAAAATACTTTAACAAGTGTTGTACATACGTATTTTTAAAGGGAGAGGGATTTTTATTTAACGACGCTCTTAGTTACTCAGGTTATATAGGGGGTGCTGATAAGTCCGTGGCCCGGCAAGGAAGGAAACAAGCTAATGTTTCTGTCAGAATGGCGTGAATTTCCTTCGGCGCCTTGCCTTGCAGGAAAAAAAAAACTTGATGACAGCTCGCGTCTCGGTGTTGTTGAAATTGCGCGCGTCCCTGACATGCTTCCGAGCTTGTTTCCTTTCTGTTCGGGCTAAGGACTTATCAGCACCCCAGTACTCGTATACAGTCGATGGTACATGAGTGAAATATAATGAAATGTGCGGAGCTTTTCTGGCAAATACTGGTATTGCAATACCGAAGTACTCGACGAAAAGCCCTTTTCATTTCCAGTTTGTTCATCACGTTTCCAATGTAGATATGTATTGAGACATGTTGAGAAATGGAAGAAAGGTCCCTATTCTTGGAGCATCGATCCACAAAAATTTGTGAGGGAATGGATGTAGAGCTCCGCACATTACTGGTTTAGGTTCTAAACGTACAGTCATAGTTTCCGATTCACGTCGTAGAAAGGTTTTCTCGTGCAAGATGTCAGAGCCTTGATATACCCATAACTCTTACAGTGTTTGTTTCAGTGTAGAAGTTCACAAGGCTGAGAATTTGAATGTACGAAGGTGGGTGGACTGTAATGAAATGGCTTTCAGACGAAGTTCTGTGAAACTTATTTAGTTAAGAAGTAATTAGGGTTGACACACATAGACACACACAGTGTCGGTAGAACAAAGTTATAATTTTCCTTACAAAAGAAAGCAAACTACCCCACTCACCGTTTAGAACGTGAACCACCACCGTCTTCAGGTTGGCGTTTGAAGGGTTGCAGGTGTATTTCCCCGAGTCAGGAGTGTTGGCTCTCTGTATGAGCAAGTAGCTGGTCGTGACGTCACCTTTCTCCGTAATTACACTCACCCCGCCTCGTGGAGAATCGTAGTTGATTTCCTGGAATAATCACGAACTTAAGCCTGTAAATGTCCTTTGTGCAGCTGGACATAGTGCCGATGGGTTTAGAAGCTTTTAATTAGAAGTTCTTGCGCATTTCTGCTTCTTTTCATCCAGCCTCTCTGCTTCCGGCTCAAGGAAGCTAGTTACTCGCGGTCCTCACACCGACCTTAACGATCCTGAATTATTGCAGGCTACAGAACTGTGTAACCACTAAGTCCTATGAAAAATGCAGCATAATTACGCAAATGAATTTAAATTGCACGAAAAGTGTTCTACAAGTGAAAACAAAACCAGATTTTATATCTTCCAGACTTACGTAAAAACCTCTAGATTAAAATGTGCAAGACTGCAAATTTATCTTTTGTGTTTGTTTTGTTTCTCAGCAGAACATAGTCTGAGATTTTTTGAGAACAAAGTGATGAGGGAATTGACGGAATTGCCTGGATATAAAAATGAGGAAGTTAAAGGAAACTGGAGAAAATTACACAATGGGACTTCAACATTTGCAGTTTTCATGCTATTTGCGATGGCCATACTAGGTTGGTGAGTATGGCTCCAGACATTTTTATTCTAGGCACTAGTTGGAGATGAACAATCAGGTTTACGCTTCGGCCGATTTTGCTCTGAGAGAATAATCCCAATAAGCTCATTCTATAGCAGATGAGTTGGGCTCCATAACCGATAAGAATGAGGCGGCAAACAGGAAAAGCAGCGATACTGCAAAAAATGAAAATCCAGGCATTTCAGCCTCTAGTCTGTTACTGCACTGAGCTGTGCGGTTAATGTTGTAAAATAAAACACGATTCCTTCGAGAGTAAGCTTTGCTATTTTTTTCACATTGTCCGTTGTCTTTGCGTAAAAGAAAGCCACGACGAATAAGCATTCAGACTTATCTTATTATAACATCTTCAGAATCCCCTGACGTTGGGCATGGCCGTTGATTTCAGAATTTTCTGACACTCTGTAGCCTATAATTATTTATAAGCACTGACCTGTGAGTTGTGGGTCCAATAGATAGCGGGGGGTGGCTCCGGGCTGTGCTTAACCACACACGTTAGGTTGATTGTACTGCCCTTGTTGATATACATGTTCGGCTCACCGATGATGATGGTTATGGGTTCTGGGGGGAAAAAAGAAGAAAATGTAGGTCCAAAAGCTGTGAACGTTAAATTATTCGATACTGCAATGCGTTGCTCTGGACTGTTGGATATGCTGCGCCTGAGGGTGAAGTGCTTCAGCATGTAGCGAGAATAAATGTATGGTCTGAAGAGAGGAAATAGACAGAGACCTAATTAAAGGCGTTTTTGACGGAAAGCTCTGAGAGTAATAACATTTAAAATTGAAATACTCTACATTCTTTTATATAACTTCTAATTTAAGAAACAACATGGCTGCAGAGCCTTGAAACAAGAAGAAAAGTACTGTAGAACACAAAATTAATGGAATATCCACATAACTGAACATTAAGTGCATCAGTTGTTTGTCAAACAAAACTGCGCGTTTGAAAGTCTGGAAGTCCCTTGCGTTTGACGAACAAGTGTTTTATGTTCTTGTTATATGATAACGAGATGAATCATCTCAAAGTTAAGTGCGTTAGTGAACTGATGACGAGTTAATCATGAAAACTCGCAATCAGAAATGCTGGTATCCTTCAACAACAACAAAAACAAATCACATGTAATAAATTTACAAACATCAAACTGACCAATATATTTTAATGATTCGAATTGTTTAGTTTAATTCTTTGTGTCTCACAACAAATGCAGTTCACTTTCGACGCCTGTACATTATATGCTGCGCGCCTGAATATGGCATTAAATGCTGGAACATGCGACCAGACTGAGTGTATTGCCCAACGAAGGACATACACAATTAACCATTTAAAGACGAAGCGCAGACTGCTTCATTTAAAGGCCCAGTTCGCGCCGCGCAGTAAACACTTTTCATCTCGGTTATAAAAACCAGTCACCTGTGTTGTATGGAGCAGAAGTCGCTGCTTGTTCTGAGTTAAGTGCAAAACAAATAAATGCGGTGTGGTCAGAAAGTACAATTATGGAGTGTTAAATCTGTTGGTGCAACACGTAACAGTAGGCTTTAGAAGGTTAAGGATTGTGTTTGACGGAAAGTTCAATATTAGTATACATAAATAAAGAATGATGCAAAAACACGTAATGATTTAGCACGATTTCCATTGTCTTCACAGGCCTTTGCTATATAGTCGCCCGTTTTACTGCTACAGTAACGAAGGAGAGAAATGTTGAAGTAACTTGCTATAAATATGAGCACATAATATGAAGAGCACTTTTTTTTTCATTCATTTCCACTCTTATGGAGGTTTATACCGTGTAGGTTTACATTACTGACGGGTATAAACATATTAATGGTGTCGTGAATCTGGAACTCCAGGGCCAGAACTACCATACACAGATCTAGGTGAAGAAATAGGAATTCATTTCATCAGGTTCTCAACTCAAGGTATGACGTGCACTAAAGAGATGTAAAGGTAAATGGATCCCGTTACAGGCCCGGTGTGGCCCAGAGGGTGGGTAGAGGTATAGTTCTACTCTTCCATGACCGCGGCACTAGAAGCGGGTGAGTAGTCAGCAGCACGCTCCGGCCGCACTTTACCCCCAGGAAAGACCCAGTACCCATTTTACAGGAGGCTGGGTGGGCCCCAGGGCCAATCTTGACGGGCGGAAAACCTCGTCCCCACCGGGATTCGATCCCGGACCGTCCAACCCGCAGTCAGTCGCTATACCGACTGAGCTACCCGGCCCACACTGAAGAGATGTAATAGAAAAATTCGAATGAACTCAGGATTAAATTAAAGCATTGGGATGCTTTGAATAGCTGGATGACTATCAGCTTCTAAAGAAACACTCTGCTCCTGATATTCTTCATCATAAAGATAGACGTAGAAGTTGTGTGATAGAAGTCTGGATTTTATTAGCATATAATTATTTCGTCTGGTGTGCAGAACTTTTTAACTCAAGAGATGGAAATCAGCGGCGCGAGCTGGCGAGCGTCAGGAGTGTGTCCATTACCTCCCGGCCGTAGCGTCGTTACCAGCCACAATCAGGATGACAGTATGGGGCCCGGCGATTTACATCACTTTGGACCCATTAAGAAGCCCCTGGCTGGAAAGCGATTTGCAGCGAAAGCCGACGGGAAGCAAGCTTTCTCATTCTGGCTACAGACACTTGACACAGATTATTTTACGCCAGGTTGCAAGCTTTATTAGCACTACGGAACAAAAGCTTAAATGTCATTGATGACTACATGGAGGTCTGATGTTTGCCATCTGTTACTCACGTGCTGTAAATACATGGAGGGCAGAATGAAGTTCTTTGCATCAGAAAGTTTGTTAGCCTATTTTTAAACTGCAGTAAGCCTGTCTGTCTTGGCGTATGTGACTTAGCAACTCTTCCGTAAATGTTCTCATTAATAAGTTTATCTCTGGGATGCTATATTTGTGATTAGTATTTTTGATTCTTCAGCCCAGAACTAAATTCATTGTTGACAGATCCAATTGATTTTCAGTTACACACTGCAGATAAATATAAATTTTATTCTTGACAGATGTATTCAACATTACACTGCATGCTTGCGGAGAATATTTTATGCCCTCTACTGCAAAATGTCATCGATGAACTTTGTAGGGTTAAGTTATTAAGGTCTGATAATCAACGACTTTCAGTGAGAGTTGTTTTGAGTACGTACTACACATAAAGGTAAAGTACACCGTAGAACAGGCCACGAAGCCTCAGACGGGGATTAGATGCATAGCTCTACTCTTTCTTAATTTCGGCATTAGATGAGGTTTGGTGGCCAACGCCACGCCCCGGCCGCTTTACCCGTGGGAAAGACCCGGTACCCATTATGTAGGAGGTTGGGTGGGTCCAGGGCCGGTCTGGACGGGTGCGGATCCCCCCGTAGTGAATCGCTATACCGATTGAGCTATCTGGGCTTACATGGACTTCATGTATAAAATTTAATAGAAATCTTCTCAGTATTTTCACAGATTAGACCGGTTTACCGAAGGGACGCCGTTAAAATAGTATTTTCATTCACTCAGTCATAAATGGTACCTGTGGCCGGAGCGTTGGCGTTAACTGATCGACCCATCCTTACGACCATTCGGCCAGGTATCGGTACTGTTTCTTCATAATTATGAGCTGTGTGTTGTGTGACTGCCTGGTCCTGCCCTTCGCATGGGGTGGCCATTATCTGTTACGTACGACTTCACCCCACATATCCAGCTGTGAGACATGGCGTGTTTTCTGACTGACTGACGCTCATTGCTTTGCATTATGCAGGCATTTCGATAATTATTGTTGTGTTTCCACTGTGATTGTATTAGCATGACGCTGAAGGGCATCACGCGTTTACCCTGTTGTCCCTCTTGCTGTGTCAGCTGACGTGCAGTAACAATAGATGGCAAGACAGCGAATTTTTTAGCCTACTATCGTCTCTCAACGCACATAAAAGGCCTCATGAGATCACCACATCGCGCGCGCGCGCGTGTGTGTTTAGTGTGTGTGTGTATGTGGGCGCGCGCGCGTTCGCGCGGGTGTCGAATTTCAAAGTTTGCTTCATTTGACCGATTTCAACGAAATTCAGTATCAACGTAATGTCACTGTAGGCCGTCAGAACGTGACAGGTTTCAATTCAGTGCAACCAGCAATATAAATAACTACGTCGTAGACTCTTCGACGTTAGGTGGTGGGGCGTCAGTGCCACTTAACGTAGCACCCTGAAATAATGAAAATTTTGTTCAGTCAACTTTTCTGTAGATTGTAGAAGAACAAGTTGAAGGCTGTGCAAACACATTTGTTCAGCTTCTACTTTTTAACGGACGGAACATGAAATTTTGATGAAGTTAGATGCAAACTTCTTCGCAAATTATGCATGTAGTATTATTTCTGAGTAAAAAATTTTCAAACATGGTAACGGTGAAAGGCTTTGACGTCGTTACCGATAAAGTTGACGTAGACAGATTTTGTACGTAGTGCCAACAGTTTCGTATGACTGAAATGTGCTCAGTAGGGAAGCAAAATTTGTGACCTGCTGCTCAGAAGTTTCTGTTTTTCCTATGTTCTACGACACTGAAGATGAACTGGGAAGAAGAATGGGAGTTGTAACTACACTTCATGCTCATAACACTTGAGCTTGATGAGTAATGTCGTGGGATGGTTGCAAAAAGTTGAAATACAATGGAATCAGGAGCGGTCGTAGTCTATTTTTAAGGGCCGGCCACAACATGCCGTGCCTTCGGCTGAGTTTAGAAACTTGAACATTCCGAATACGGTTTAGGAGTCACAATTAGTATGCACCTTCCTCCTCGAGAATTGCGCGTCTCTACGTGAATCTGATCGCTATCCAACGAGACTGTTGTTACGAAGCGAAAACTAGCAGAACCCTTGCTCACTTTACAGAACTGGCTTTCCTTCTTTACAAAAAATGTAATGTCTGTAGCTCATTTTGTGTGTAATTATTCATCGATGTCCCTGGAATTTTATAAAATAGGACCTTAAAAATTCACTCAATAATTCACTTCAACTTTGCTCTAGCGTGCTTGTTCTGTATTCCGAGAAACATAAGAAGAAAGCGACGTTTACTGGATGAATTAAAGTTAAGTGTAATTAAACTCATGTTTTCTTTATGTTATAAGAATCGACGCTTGCAGCATGATATACATACTACGTATGGTTCATTTCCCTTTTAAAGGGAACAATTACTGAACTTATTTCATTTCGAATTAGTGTAGGGTATTTTTTTATCTTTTGTGCAGTGAACCAACAAATGCGCAATTAATTGACAATTCATTATATTGTTCCTTATTATACTGCCCCTACTTGTTTCGACACTATTGTGTCATCTTCAGGGAACTCGCAGTCATTACCTGCTAAGCTACATAAGTATATCAGTACAGTCTTGGTGATACAATTTAATATTTCACATGTGTTTTTTCTGTCAATGTTTAAAACCATTAAAATATTAAAATTGCCCTAGTTATAATAAAATGACTAAAATTATTTTGTTGCTACAGTTCTTACGAAGTCTTGTATGGTGACCGTATATACAATCTGTAATAAATATGAACTATATTAATGGGTGTATCAACAATACTGCATTGACGTACTTATGTAACTTAGTAGGTACTTACTACGAGCTCCCTGAAGATGACGCAAAGAGTGTCGAAACAAGTAGGGGCAGTATAATAAGGAGCAATATGATGGATAGTCAATTAATTGTGCTTTTGTTGGTTCATTTAACAAAATAATACAAGATGCACGGTCCAAGTTTTAAAATAAAAAAAATAGTGGAAGATAATCTTATAATAAAACCAACCAGACGCACTAATTTCTCACATTTATTTTGGGAATAAAACTCTACATGTTTCGGACAGTTCCTCTGTCCATCATCAGGAAGTTTTCAGTGTACACACAGCGATGGGTTATGTCACCAAATCTGTATGATATTTACCATCGCTGTGTGTACAGTGATCAACTTCTGATGATGAAAAGAGGAACTGCCCGAAACATGTAGTTTTATTCCAAAAATAAATTTGAGAAACTAGTGCATCTAGTTGGTTTTATTATAAGAATTTATCACGATGCACGGTCACCTGAACGTGAAATTAGTGAAGGATATGTTGTTGTGAAGGCCACCCTAATGTCTAAGTGACCTGTACCGGTCTTTTCTTCCTCTTTTTTTCCTTCTTCTAGGTTGATATTTTGAAACAGAACGTTGGGTAAATCTGCGTAAAGAGGAGATGCATATATGACATACCCATACGAGGGTGTCACTGCGGTGAAGATAGAGTTTACGATCTTCTAGTACGTGAGCTTTGCACTTTGGTAGATGAGTACCTACATTTCCGATGCACCTACAGTCTCCGTCTTCAGGTCGATCCTAAAGACGGGTGCAGGATATTTATCCGAAAGGTTGGTAGTTATTTGCCATTGTACGCGAAGTCACACACACGTAGGCAGTTACCTTGGAAGCTTCATATCTTTCCTTCTTACCGGATGTTTTTAGAATTCACAATACAGTCAATGCACGTGTAACGCAAAGTGGAGGCTCCTTCATTCAACCATTGTTGCTGTAGAAAAGGTATAAGTATTACATATTCTGAGAATATGTCTGTAGCCTTAAGTATCCAGCATGCAACGTGCATGCGCCATATTGTCATCTGGGGCCTACCGGCTGTACATTTTTTTTTTAATTTTCGAATAAAGGCACGATTTTCGAAAGAAAAGTCATTGAAAGCAGAATGTGTTTTTTGATATTCTATACAAGTTTGTCTGAAACATTTCTCATTCTAAGAAGAACTGAACGAGATATGATCAAAAATGTGTGTTGGTCTTCAAGTAAATTTCCTGTTTTTGATGAAAATTAAATTTTCTGGACAAACTTTCGAAAAACACTGAAATATAACATTTCATGGAAATTCTTCCAGTGGGAGCTGAGTTGTTTCATGCGGTCAGACGGAAGAACAGAGGGACAGACATACACGACGACGCTACGAGTCGTTTTTCACAATTTTGCGAATGCGCATAAATAGTGTTTGAAAGGAAAGCTGGTAAAACTAGGAACATTTAAAATAAGAAAGACAAGGTGTGTGTTAGAATAAGCCAGTACGTGAAGATGAATTGTTGATTTATTTAAACAGCCTGCGGCACCTATAGCGTGTGATGATTCAGAATGGTGCAACGCTGAATAAAAATTGGGCCCAGTTATGACAGACGAATGACAGAGAATTCTTCAACAGAGTCAGAATGAGAGAATGTCTGAATCCGACAGAATAAACGTAGAGCTAAAGGAAAGCTCCGCTTTGGTAGCGTTAATGGATGCTTGCACTCGCTGGAGATTTGGATACGTACTACATTCGCTCACATACAGTACGTCCCAAATCCACACGTTAACGACATGACAAGTCTACTTCTCTGACGGCTATTTTCTTACGTTATCCGATATTGTCGGTCTTAACTACATCGCTCTCGGCTTACGTAGCTCTTTGCCCGCTCCTTCCATGTCGCAGTTACAGGCCTGGATCGTTAAAATAGATCCAGCTCTCTATATAACCTCTTAGGACAGGTAGAAATTGGATTCCTTCTCACTGTGTGTAGCGGAGTGTGAAGCGTTGTAGGTAGAGTTCATACCATTCGGTTATCACGCAAATTAAATAGAAGGATATCAATAAACTGAGATCAGCTGTTTATTTATGAACGTTCACTGCTTCACTGTTTCACAGTATCTGTTACAACAGAGTAATTCATCAAATAGGAAATAATACCAAATACACAGATGTGTTCATAGTCGAGGAATATATTTATTACAGGAATGTAAGATTAGAGTGAGGAACATGTGACTGAAGGGAGTGGCTACATGTTTCGGCTACTTACGATAGCCATTTTCAAGTCTTTAGTGTTATACTAGGCTACAATGTCACAAAGTAACGAAAATCTTAGTCATAAGTATATCAGCTTATCAAACGCGTAACATTGAGATTTTCATAGTTACTAGGTCATATATATGTTCAATAAACTTAGTGGATATCTGTCTCTTTCACTGACTAAACATATTACTAATTTGGTAGAACCACGGGGGATTCTGAAAATAAGTCCAAATATTTTTACTGAATTAGAATGGAACTTACTGGTAGCAGCGGTATGCACCATACTAATATTAAGACAAATTCTTCAGGAATTCCTTTGCCAGTCACATAGAAAAGGGAACGCACTTAAATTGTATGCAGAACTTCACAGTTCACATATTCATTTTTTCACAAAGACGATGTGTATTACACTTAAATTAGGCTATGAGTTTCCATATCAGTGACAGGAAGTCACGTGATACTGAACTAAAATTGTGTTTAGCAAGCCGTGACTTTCATATTACTGTAAAACACTAAACAATTAAAACCTCGCTGACTGTTTTCGAAAACCTTATTTAAGATTATTCCGTTGAGCAGTGGCGTAGCTGGATTTCCGCCGTCCGGGGCGAGCTGTTACGGTGACGGTCCCCAACAGAAATTACAAACTTTAGAAAAAGTGCATTTATTGAATTTCCTTTTATTTGTTTCAATAATTTGTTGAGCGCAAAATCATTTTTTTTAACATAAAGCATTCATTTTGCCGCCAATTTTCCCGGCCCTTGAATTCTGCCTCCCGAGGCGGCCACAATACTCATTCATCCCTTCCCTATATGCCTCCGCCCATCATATCCCAAACAAAAACAATTCAGCACCAGACTGAGGTGAATATTTCCATCCGATAATACGTGTTCAGTGACTTACTTTGGAGATAATAGTAGAAATACGTTTAGTTTTCATTATTTTGTCCAATTTTAACCAAAATTAAAATGGTTCCGCAAGGTTCATTGAATTCTCCGAAATTAAGTTTTGTGATAATCCGTTCAAGGATCCTCGAGTTACTTGTTGAAAACGTGCAGACTGACGGAGCGTCGCACAGGGGTTCGAACGCGCCTAAAAACGAAGAAAAACTTTGGATATTGAATGTAAACATACTCTGAACTTCCATCCGTTGCATTGCGCAGTAATCTGGCTGCGCGATCCTTTTGCTGCTCCGGAATGTCACTTAATGTTTCCGGTTGTTGGTATCACTATTGACAGTTGAGGAGCTTGTGCTTAGTTCATATGCTAAAAACAGAAGCCATAGCATTAAGTCCTTTATTTGTCCAACTAATGCACAAGAATTATTATAAAATTGTAAAACAGTTAAAATCATTTAAAATTATAATAGTTGCTCCAACATGTTTCGGTTTACATAAACCATCATCAGGGATCTCTCAGCCAGTGCTTCTCCAAACTTACAATGTTGACTTCGGTTACATATCGTTATTTGAAGTTATCGGTATTGTGGCTGCATATGCAGCCACAATACCGATAACTTCAAATAACGATATA
>Ga0123355_10016061_pt1 | contig 11785 bp, 8 predicted proteins | sample TergutEmb28metaG_3_FD_89872 | JGI IMG/M metagenome (GOLD analysis project Ga0123355, IMG submission 89872) | Embiratermes neotenicus P1 segment gut microbial communities from Petit-Saut dam, French Guiana - Emb289 P1 | ecosystem: Host-associated > Arthropoda: Insects > Digestive system > Gut ...
ACACACACACACACACAAGTGCGCGTGTGCGTAAACGCACATACCCATCATGAGGCGGAGTTGTCCTAATTTTCAGATTAGATCAGAAAATCCATGCTGAAATGAATCAGTCCTTGACCTTACATACATTAATACGTTACTTAACAACATATTTTACCTATCAATATTTTTAAATTAAATGTTGTATTATAAGTAATTTTAAATTTTGAAATTAATGTACTGAGAAATTCCCCATACCTGCATCAGCACTACAAAGACTCGCAGTAATTAACAGAAGTTATAGTCAAAGAACATACCTATAGCTGTACCTTGCTTAATTATCATAAATAAATTAGGCTGCAAATTACGCATTTACGTCGGTCTGGAAACTGACACGCTACTAAAATGCACAGATCATCTCTAAAATCATGGATCAGAGTCTAAAATGTATATCCGATTTCAACGCCATTCTAATTCTAAATTTGCCACAAGGCTGCAGCATAATGAGAGCTTTGAAAAAATGGCCGTCAGATGGCGCCACAACGATCTCTTCTTGATTTCGTAATTTACGCTGTATTTTCAATTTTAGTGTCTAGCAATATAAGATATCGTATCACCTTGAAAGCAAAGGATTTAATACGGCGTATCACATGAACGCGTTTTCCACACTAGTAAGAGTATTTCATTTTATTGAGATTTTTATATGTGGTGCCAGTTGCCATAACCTCCTTCTTGTGCATAAATGACAGTTCCACCGTCATAACTACAATTTGTTCAAATTCTATAATCAATTCAATATAAATGGGATGATCTCTTCAAAGATCAAGAATCAACAACATACGAAGTTTCATGAAAAATGTGTGTCCGCGTCTGAGGTGTCTAAAAGCTTTCTTCTGCTCATGATTGTGTTGCCCCTTTTTAGGGCTGTTTAATAACACAGGATTCATTATGTTCATATGCCATCATTGTATGCTGTGTGGCACTACCAGTCACATATCGCCCGTTCTGTATGAAGGGGCTAAGTGTCAATATCCTACTTCTCAAAAGCATTCATCATATGCAAAACCAAGCCACCTTCTTGCTTCTGTTAAATTGATATTTTGTGGGTTGTCCCTTTGGCACGTACCAAATACAGGTGACATGATTCACTCTGTCACCAGCTGGTGACCAGGTTTGTTTATATACTCAGTATAATTGGCAACTGTTATTAAACATTTCGAAGTGGGGGAGGGGGAATCTACATACACAGCAAATGCAGTGAAGCTTGTAAGAATCAGCAGTAAATCCTCAATCGACAGGGATCAGTGTTATGCACCACATCATTACAGCTATTCTGTAAATGATGTCAAGTTAAACACGTAAAGTCAAATGTTTTAAATGCTACTACTATGAAAAAATTTTATTCTGCAGTAATGTAAATGTATCTGAACATTTTCTTGCTATCTCACAAATTTTCCTATACAGTAAAATGCAAGATGAAAAAAATTTAATTGAAGTTATAAGCCAGGACTCAGTTCTGTGATAGCAGACATTGGGGAAAGTTGGGGAAGTGTGAGTTGGGTAAGTCTACCTCACTTTCCTCAAACCAATGCCCCTCAAACTATGTCATGCAAGCAGTAACTAGACGTATCTCAAGAAATTTGACCATCCACAATGTGATTCACTACCTAAATACATACCATGGCACTGTTGATCACTGAATGGAATACCTCCAAACTCACATTTTGATGGACAGTGACAAGCATTCAGCTTGTGCACACAATGCATGAAATGCAGTCAAAGCACTGCACATATCCTGAAGCAACATGACATTTGTCACTGTGAACTGCACGTACAAAACTTTTTAGCAATTAAACTGGTTCATTAACCTGTGCTTATTACTTCATTAAATCTGTGGTATTTCCATGATAAAGTATCATAGCTCCCCCCACCCCTCAAAAAAAAAAAAACTGAGAACTGCTGCCTTAGACAACTGCAAGGTTGCATCCAAAGCTGTACCCATATGGTTCCTTTTACTACAAAATGTAGATGGCAACATGGATAAAATTCAACCAAACAAGAAATAAATTTCTTATTAAAATGCCATTAATAAAGGTAGTACAATTATTATTATAATTAAATTATGAATAAAAATTAAGAGTAAAATAATAACGCAAGTCACAAACAAAAATTTGGACTATCCTTCACCCATGTATATCAAGACATTACAACAAAAACAGACGAAACCTAAACTGCAGTTGATCTAGGGACAGTTTATTGTGTGTGTGTGTGTCTAACAACATATAATTCACAAACAAATGTTGTCTAATTAAAATTAATCATGGGACTACAGGATACGAAAACTTCAGTTACTAGAAAAAAAGCTACATTTAAATACAAATAATTTGTAAAAGGTAAAATTTTTTAAGATAAAATCAAACAAACATGTACATAAACTTCCATAATTTGGATATTTAAGACCAAATTAATTTTAATACTAGACTTAGACAAGTCTTAAGTGGGAGAACTGAACACTGAGAAGACAGGGACATGAACAGCAGAAAGAGGAAAATCTAAAATTTAGAAATATTTCATTGCAACACAAGCATACTGAGCAAGAACATAAATGAACAAATTCAACACACATATCAGGAACTCTCACAGCATATGACCCACCCCCACAATCTTTGCGAGAGGTGTGAAGATAAAGTAACAAAATTATGTCTGGTCAACATTACACTTGTCTGCACAACTCCATAATACTAGATTTTATCAGGATGGTCAGAAACCACAATCAGCTACATGGAAAATCAATCTTGGGCACACAGGACAACAACCAGCATGGCATTATTCACAAATACCTGTAAATACACAGAATATCAATACCTCACATTAAGTAAATGTCATTCTCACTTTACACCATGGCATCTAGTATCATTATGCCATGTCGATTAGAAACAAAGAAACTGGAGAAAATGACACATTAATACAAAACATATGCCCATCTTCCCATGCAAAATGTTGGAAACACAGACCATTTTTGAGACCCCACATGAAATTATGTCACTACTGATGGCTTTATGATGCTAAACATGGTAGTACAGATTTTCAAAGTTGCCCCTCGATCATCTGTTATTTGTCACTTCAAAGAAGGGGTGCACAACAAGAAAATGCTTACCTTCTGCTGCTGTCATGTTGCTTCCTGCTGGTTAATAAAAATCAGTTTACTAAACTGCAGTACACCCTACATATTTTATTTGACATCACACTTGATCAAAAAGTATGATGAAAAGAATTACTGGACATGGAACTCACCATGTCTTTTGGTGTTGTCTTCATAAACATTTACAGACAGTACCAAATACCACCTTCACAATTTATGTATACAATTTTCCACACCTACCATCATAGATATACATCTTTACTACAAACAAAAGTTAGAATATACATTATACACATATAGATATATATGTATTTAAGATTATAAAACACTTACGTGTAAAAGAATTGCCAATATTATAAAAAAAACAATAAGTAAAATTTTATATACTTTGGTGAACATATGTTGCTTTATACTAGAAGCTAGAATTAAAATATAGAAAAATAATATTTTACAGCTGGAATTCTGAACATTATGTTGAATATTGATATGAAAAATTCCTTCAGAAAAAAGACTGATCATTTTAAGTAGTAGAATACCACTGCTATATAAAAACATAAGATATTCAATGCTACAATATTCTCTCTTAGTCATTCCACTGAACAAATATCCTACATTTTAAAAATCATAGGAATATGAATTCTTATCAACAGCCATATACATATATATATTCTCCTGTGTGCAATTTTATATATATATATCGAAGGAATACAACACCCTTGGACTCTCTATGGACCAGAGAGCTACGGTTTTTGGTGGCCCTGGCAACAATGATAACCACAGCTGCTACTTGCAGGTCTAGAAGACATCAACTCCCCTACCCAATAAAATAACACGTTTTAGTACTCAGCAGTATGCGGAACACAATAACCACACATCCCACTTGTAACTACTGAACTACAAACACATACCAGTGATGTTCGATTACCTTATGTGGTGTGGACACATGAAATATTCTGAATTAGCAGCAGACTGCATATTCTGATCATCTATCATACCGAGTATATGTACAATAAAACAGAAGTAATTTTATTTGTAAGAACACAGACAAGATCAATTACGTAGCATTAAGATCAAACGAATAAACATTATTACAAACATCAGGTAGATGAGCAAAGAAAAGGCAAGAAAGGTATGGCCGCTCATGTACAGAATATACCGATAATTAAGATCTCTCTCATTCAGGAGACTAACCCATTCTCATTTATTTTAGCACCTTCCTCACTTTCACATGGAAACAATAATTCTACTTTCTGTGATTCAAAATATGTTACACTTACATTTTGACACTAATCACATTCCTTGTTAAACATAAATATATGGCTTTCTAAATACCAAGCATCAAGTTCAAGTAACTGATCTCTTTCATGCCAATTACTACTCATAGTTACAGACAGGTTCCTTATGAGAACATTAGACCGCACTGATATTTCAGCTGGACATTTTACATCCACATTTTAGCTTAGGCAAGCAAGATTTTAAAGTGTCACTCAGCATGAAATATCAGAGTCCCACAGAGTACTGTGATTACCTTTAAGTCCTGCCTCTATCTACACACACCTCAATGTTCTTGGTGTTCATATATTGCAGATAAAAGTAATCTTATATTGTCACAAAGCTACTCACACTAGAGGTATGGCACTATACAGACTCAGAAATTGTGTGTACTAACATTCTGTTAAATGACTACAATGAAAACGTTTAAAACAGGGCTGTAGACCTTTATAATATCTATTTATTTTGCCAAGTATCAACTTTTCATGTGATGAGCCATTTTTGAGAAAACAATTGTGTTATTTACAGCGAACAAGGAATAGGTTGTACTGGACTGTTAACATACAAGTTGCCCCATGGCACACCATAACGACATGTCCCACGGCACACCATAACATGTCCCACAGCACACCATAACGACATGTCCCACAGCGCACAATAACGACATGTAGAGGAAGAAGTACGCCTCCACACATTCTTAACCTCAGCGCTATATGAAGGTGAGTGGTAAGCTTCAGAGCCTGGCAGCTTTACGCCAGGGAAACAACTCCCAAATTGCACTGAAATGAAGACTGAATGAGTCCCAGAGCCAGTCCTGACTTTTTGGCGAAATCTCTTGTCCCTGCCAGGTAATGAACAATGATGCTCAGATTTTGGAGACCCATAGCCTAGTCACTATGCTAACAAAATTATGATGGCTCAGACACAGGGCAAAATTAAATTCACAAGATTTGAGGTTCTCAGCCTCCATATTCACAGCCCATATAGTACTGAGCCTTGGACCCTGATGACTGGAAGAAGTTCCATGGAAATACCAGTATTTTTTCTTACCACTCAATGCAGTGTTCTAACCCACAAGACTTTATTCCTCAAAATCTGCTAACTTCCAGTCCAGATTACAACAGCCATTTAATTTAAAACCCACAAAAAGCTTCAGACAGCTAATACTGTTCAAAGATGCATGAAGAGACAAATGACTCTACAGATTTAGGTCAGGTTAGAACTTCCCCATCTCTCTCATAAAACTGACTTCTAATTCCTGGTCACGATGTCAACAAATACGCAATTCATAAACAGTACAAAATAAGCTCCGTTAATGGTTCACTGGATTTCTGTTCTGCTGTCTTGAGACATAAATATGCCAGTGGACGTGAAATATTTCTGCAGGCAATAAGAGCAAGCAACGTAAGGATTTTAACTGATGAGTACAGTGTGTCTACACTCTATGGCATATTTTATTTAAGACTAATAAATTAATTGTACAGTCAACTTATTACACTCAATAACCGACTCTTCACCGCTTACTTGAATTTAATAAAAAAACAATCACTTCTCACATGATGATAAACAATGAACTTCAGTTCCACATGAATTTAATGTACTTCAGTTCAAAATTAATTTATAGTATTTTAGCAGGATGATATGACTGACTACCCGATCTCTGTTTGCAAGTCTCTAAGCAATGAGCAAATCACACAGAAGGCAACAAACAATACTTAACACATTAAATGTGGATTTAAAATTTTCCACTTCACAAATTTCATTACAGTATGACTAAAAAAATGAAACATGCAACTGGGGTAGACTCCTGAATGATGACTCATCAGTCCTCAAACATTTCTAGTTTTTGGGTTTCAAACTATAGTAACTAATTTTGCATTTATATACTTAATATTATATAATTTGGTTCTATGTAGTTTGGCATGTTAATGGTAACAAGTAAAATGTCAAAATATAGTTACATAAATTGTATTTAATTTTTCAGGGAAAAAAATAAATATTCTTAGTAATAAAATGATATAACATTTGTGCTCAAATTAATGGATGCTGCCACAGAAAAACTACTAAAAATTAGTGATGAACACCAAAAAAGTGAAATACATACAATCAATACTTCCCCATGTTCTCACACTGCTAATGCAGGAATATAATGTGCCAATTCCTATTTTGCTGAGGACCACAATTTCTCTTGTTTTGCTGTTTAAAACACAACTGGAATACAAAGCTGTAGCATTTTGGGTCATGTAGCCTTGAATTCTAAGAAATGTTTTTATTGTTTGTTTGTTTAACACTCCACTCTAATGGGAACTTACTATGATATTACAAAGAAAGGGAAGTCTGCGGTCTCATCATGAGATTATGACTACCATACTATTACACAACGGTATATTATGGATCCTTGTGTGCAAAACTGTTATATTTCATCAGATACCACAAATAAGGAAGCGATATAACACAACTGCATGTGGGGGCTGTAAATTGTAAAGAGCCACAGAAAACTAAAGCATCATCAAACACAATACTTCGGTACCTGTCCAATGCAATGAAATGATAGCACGTTAAATTCATAAATATTACTTCATCAGTCCATACTTTTGATGGGCTCAAAATGCAGGCGATATAAACGTTCACGAAAAACACTGGCCATGAAAAATACAAGTTACCAGGATAACCTGGTTCAAAATATGTGTACCCTATTTTAGGAGTAAGGAGAAAGATTTAAGACATCAATACTATAAGGAAAAGCACCATAACAGTGGCAAAACATCAAATAAGGATGTATGGTGTGGGCATTCTTACACCAAACCACTGGAATAGATATGCTAAAATGTAATACTGTTGCCCAAATGACGAAATGCATCTCTAGGCATTTATATTATTGTCTCTGTCATCTCCTTATCTTATAGTGAGTTATACATACAAACTGGTTAGCACAAAAGAGTGCAGCCATTTGCTGTTCAAAAAACATGACATCGAAATTGCAAGCAACATGTACAATCAAACGTCTGCCAATCTGCAATGCCTGCATGCTGCACCTGCACCAAAAAGAATTAATTATAATAAATTAAAAAATTAACGAAAAATGCATCGTGCAGTACGTGCATTCAGCTTTCTTCAGGTTCACCAGAATGTTGACAGGATATCTCTCACACTCAGTAGTCTTCAAATTTAATTTTCACATCTATAACACAAATTCCCCAAAATTTGTGAGATTCTTCTGTCAGCACTAAACATACTATCCCAAATAAATTAACTCTCATAACTGAGCTATAAGAAATTTATCACATTTCATCGCACATTGTACTCAATTAAGCACTCGCACCAATACATAATAACTAAGGCATCAAAATGTAACTTAAAATTACCTAATTAGTATAATAACAGAAATGTTTTCTTCATACATGAGAAGGGAGTTCAGGGGTTATTACCTAAAAGGCTTATTGTATGGGGCACATAAATTACATGATACAGGACAGGGAATTACAGAACTTTGTATGTAAACACCAAAATGGCAGAACAGTGAATAATGCACTGTGCTAACAGTCTAGTTGGGAAAAGTAGCTCCAAATTATCTACTACAATACTGAGAAAATTGAGCAAATACAAAACATGTGAGATCAGATCTGCAAAACCTCACTGGAGTGATTATTAATGTTCCGGGATGTGACACCATACTGTCTGGTAGGTTTACTGCCCACATACTGAAAGAGCCTGCAGCCTCCCCACCTTTCACCCCAAAGCAACATCCACCTTCACGGTAGACGAAAAAGGCAGCAGGTTCTTCTGAAATACCAACATTTATCCACCAGACAACACTCCAGCACGACCAAAAAAATATTAAATTTCAAATATAAATTACTTCAAATACTGAAACACAAACAACTTCTGGCCAAAAAACAAATATGCTACATGCTTCCCCTCAACCGAAACTTTAATTTCGACAAATATGTCACGCCCCATATATTGTCATGCCAATTTTACAGTGACAGGTAGCCATGGCTTTATTGACTGACTTGACCATCTCTACTTGAAAAACATACAAAATAACAATGGTACTAAGTCCTACATATTAAAGAAACTGGACTGTCTTCTCTAATTAAGTAAAGGAAATCAAGCACATACAACTATTACGAAGGAGGGAGACTTCAGCAGCATCCATAGCATGAACTAAAAATAGATGAAGACACTTAAGTGCTGAACTGTGTCACCAACAGGCAACACAAATATAATCCTGAACTCGAATCAATCCATTTATAATCCAAACAACAATATTCAAATTCTTTTAGTGGTATTTCATAAAACATTATCCTAGACTTCAAGAAACAAAGACAATTTTATTTTTACAGCTGACTGATAACAGAAGTGCTTCTGAATACAACTGCTATTCCATCTCAGTTCCATGGTTTACATGAATTTTACACAATGTGATTCACAACTGCATCAGCAGTAATGATGTTTGTAAATTTAATCTACTATGCAAAACAGAACCCCAAAGTAAGCACTATTTACTAAGAGAAGGGTAGGACAGTAGAACAGGGGATAATGAACAGTGAGCAAAAAGGTAGAGGGTAAAAGTAAAACAAAAAATAGAAATATTCTTAATTCTGTTATATGCAAATGGTGTTATGTGAATATGTACAACTTAACCCCTGGTCTTTTTGTGACTATGAACGAAAAAGGACAGAAGATACATACATAGCACAGACACCTGTCAAACTTACTGTCTGCATGCCGTACAAATTTTTCTTAGGTTTATAAAGCTACCTAACATACCCTGGTGAATGAATTACCTTCAGTCTTTTGACTGAATGACATACACATTACAACTCTGCCTGATACCAGTGGATCTTAACTGCAAAGCTAAACCACATTTACAGATATTCTACAGAGGACATAAAGTAATAAGACACAAACTTAACATCAAATTAAAAAAAAAAAAACAAATATATATATATATATATATATAATATATACGTACGTACATACCATAAAAGTCTTGTGTTTTAACGATATTTGTGAAAAAAATGTCTGTGTCAATTTCTTTTTACAATGGCATAGCTGCCAATTAATATGGCATAGCATTCCGCGTGCTGCAGACTGCATGTTTAATGCAATCGCTGAGTAAATTAAATTCCAAATGTCACTTCACAATGACGTATGACTTCATTTCTTGTGCAGGAACAGCCTCCAACACAACACAGCTAGTAACTTCAGGCAATTCGACAAACTGTTGCAAGTACAATCAGCAATGTTGCAACATGCATCATCTCATTATATACTTCTGAACAGCCATTATTATCTGTTTCAACAATTTTATATAGAACTATTAATATCATATATTTCTTCCATGTGCCATGTAACATTAGCAATGTGATATAACACTTTCTCTCTGTATTATACACCCAAACCAAATGGGTATATTGGGATGGCCCAACAAATAATCATATGATGGGAGGGTGAGGGGGTGTGTGTGTGAGGACAGAGGATAAAGGGGTAAAGGAAGGTTACACACAATTGAAGGGCAATATGTTTCATCAATCATCCATCAATAGGATAGAGTCCATCATGCAGACTAGAACTGATCTGCCAAAAGTTCGCATATTTCTTGAGAAACACTTTCTTTGCTTGATCGAACCGTCAGTCTGTACATCTGTAATAAAGAAAACAATAATTACAAAGACAACAATTAACCTTTAGCATACAGACTTTTAAATGCCAGGAAACTGTTCAATTTAAATGCCCACAGTGGGACAGTGTGTTCCCTTTTGGACAAAAAGGTGAATATTTATGTGTGATCACAGGCTTCCACCATGGTGTAACTGACATCTGCGGTCTTCTGGGATTTTACACAGTGTAGATGTGTTGTTCGTTACTGACGTTTCGGGAAAACCTGTCGGTCCCATTTTTGAGGGTCAAGCTGGCCGAGACAATTGGACTGCTTGACCCTTGAAGAAGGGACCAACACGTTGTTCTGAAACGTTGGTAACAAATTCCCAATCTACAACGCATAAAATCCCAGAGGAGTGCAGATCTCATGTGCATTTAACCGAACAGCACTGTCCTGTTCGCCCATTAATGGTTAAGGTTAAGCTGCCCCTGTGCCACCCCAAACACATATCCGGTGATCGGGTGTATAACTCCACACATGCTTTACTTTGCCACTAGACACCATGCACCTGATGCTTTATTACTGGTGAAAGAGGCCCCTAGTACCCATCAAGTTGGAGGCTGGGTGGGACTCAGAGCAAGTCTGGACAGTTCTGAAGAAGAGAAAATCTCTTGCACCTGCCAGAAATTAAATGGCAGATCATCCAGCCTGCAGCCTGGTTACTATACCAACTATGGTATCCCAGTTCCTACAGTGATAATTATTATACAACATTGTTACAAATAAGCCTGTAACAACCAAAATACAAGCCTATTTCTTAGGCCTATTCTCTAAGAAACATTTATAATGCAATATTTAAAGTTCTCACAGCAGTACAGTTGCAGTTTCAAATTTCCTGGGATATGATGATGTTTAAATTGGTAAACAGTTATGAACATTTCAACAGCACTTACTGCCTCCATCTTCAGGTCAGTCAAAGAAGAGTGAAATACTCCTGTACTTACGCCATAAAAGAACCTCATATCTCTCCAACACAAAATTACAATAATTAACAGTAGGTTATTTGTCTATTCTTAAACAAAAAGGAGGAATTACTACACAAAATAATATTATTTCCCTCTGATTTGTATGGTTTTAAATACCATCTGGCTAGCCATGTCAAGGTGGCTAGTCACCAGCTTTGTATCATGAAGGCCCAGGTTCAGTCCCACACAAACCCATGTACAATGTCTGGTGAACAAAGGGACAATGGAATAGTTTTCCTTCCGGCACTTCAGTGTCCTGCTATCATTATTATTCCACCAGTTCTCCATACTCATATTTCATTCATCAGGCATCAACACTCAATAAGCATAACAAGTGCCAGTTTTGTTCAACAAAACAAGAACAACATATATATATATATATATATATATATACACATATATATACACGGTTTCTTTGGAGGAAAGAAAGTTAAATTTTTCAGATGATACAAAGAATGGATATACTACAAAGTACTGAGAATTTACATGGTTTATACCGTTCTACCTGGACGGTACTTAAAAAAGGATGTGTCCTTAGATTGTGTGTCCAAAAAAAGACAAAAATATATACAGGGTGTCCCAGAAGGGAAGGACAATATACTGGGAGGTCAAAGTATTGGTCATTCTAAGCAAAACTGTTTATATGAACATGTGTCCTATGCCGAACGGTTTCCGAGATAGAGCTATTTGAATGTACAACCACAAAATTGTTGATAAGAAAGAGATATTACGTGTACGTACTGTTTCTAATACTGGTAT
>Ga0123355_10016062_pt1 | contig 11785 bp, 7 predicted proteins | sample TergutEmb28metaG_3_FD_89872 | JGI IMG/M metagenome (GOLD analysis project Ga0123355, IMG submission 89872) | Embiratermes neotenicus P1 segment gut microbial communities from Petit-Saut dam, French Guiana - Emb289 P1 | ecosystem: Host-associated > Arthropoda: Insects > Digestive system > Gut ...
AGAGAGAACTTTATCCCCATACTGAGCACACATACGGAGATGAATTTGTGCTCCCGGCACACCTTCTGCCCACAAAAAGCGTATGACCGAACGCTGTTCCTCTTTGGTGCAATTTATAAGTTTTGCATCCATCTTCACCACAGCGTGATAACTCTCATACTAAACTGCAAGGTCAGCCGGGTTGCCCGACTGACTAGTCACATGACACTCTCAGACACGACCAATTACTACTTCTCCCACCCTCACCGTTTCCCGCAAAAATATAAGTGCGGAAACTTTTTGAATTACCCTCGTACATAGAAGGATTGGCCAATGTGAACACAATAATGAATCTCGGTTTCAATAGAAGATGGGGAATTTTATCATTAGCTGCTCACAAGGATTCTATGCCATATAGTTAACAGGCTTCAGATATGTGTATGTCATAGTGAGAACTATTTGGCACATCTGAAGCAGACTATGAACTAATTTCAGGCTATACAATAACTTGTCTTATTTATGATCCTGTAAGGTGCTCAGAAGCAATACTGTTGTAAAGAAAGTCTACTGTCATCTGTCACCAACTTTATATTTCATATAAAAAATTTTGAAAACGTCCTTATCCATAGGTATCAAGCCCCAGGTGCATACGATGCATTTTGGAAGTCCAGCGAAGGACCAGGAAAACAGAAACATACGGGGCCAATGTCTCGGAAGAGTACAAGAGCTGGCGTGTCAGCAGAGCAGTTTGCTGCATTGGGTTTACGATCGGCAACAGGACATAAACACACTGCAGGCAGACAGAAACAGAACATGGAACCGAATGCACGTGTAAACATTCCAAACACTTCAGTAAAGGTACAGTCTAAAGATGACCCAGGACATGATGAACCAACCATACTTCCTTGAATTATGTACAACAATTGCTCTGTAAGTTGCGTAAAGGCATTGTCGTTTGACAAAAACTTTCTTGAACTATTCAAGCAAAGCAAAGGTGTGATGGTGCATGTTTTTTTTTTCTTTATGGAGGTAAGGTAAGAAAAAAATCACATGTCAGGATAGCTGCAATTTTTATTATTAATATAATCATTCATCACTGTTATTACTTTATGTTCAAGGCAGTGTTTTAAATAACTATGTAAGTAATGATGAGACACGTGAACAGATCAATATAAAATGGAGTTTAATAAATTATATATAATGTATATGTATGTACATATAGTATTGTGGCATTTAAAATTAAACACAGCAGTTCCTGACCAACCACAGTTTTGCATTCATATCCATTTTTGTTAAGTGTGGTATTTGTAGACAGTCTAATTCTTTAACAAATGAGGAACAAATCAATTGTATCCACTATAAAGAGTATTAAAAAGGTATAAAAAGCTACAGGCACAAGAGGGGCACACGGTGGCGCAGTTGGTCAAGGCACTGCGCTACAAGCCGGAAGGTACCAGGTTCAATTCCTGATGGGGTCATTGGAACTTTTCATTGACATAATCCTTCCAGCGAAACTATGGCCCTGGAGCTGACTCGGCCTCTAACAGAAATATTTTCTGGGGAGTAAAGGGCAAAGGGTTGATAACCTTACCACCTTCATGTGCTGAATGTCTTGAAATCTGGGAGCCTAAACCTTGTGGAACTGTCAGGGTCCATACAGGGATTGCTGTACCCTTTTTTACAGGCGTTAAGACCTTTATGTACAGTGTACATGGGTTGGAGTGGCAGCTGTACATCATATATAAGATACTATCTTATCCTGTCAAATAAAGTAGGCTTCAAGGCAGTGCTCCAGTTACCATAATTTAATTGTATTTTTGCTGTACTAAATATTATTAATTTTAAATTGTATGGTAGACTCCCATTGCTACAACTTTTTAGTAAACAATTCAGCATCACATATAAGGATCCTCTAACCATACACGCCACATCTATCTTATGTCTGGGCAATGCTTTCAAGGTTAATTTATTTGACAAGATAATATACTTTGTATGATATACAGCTACAACCCCCAAACGACCAATTTTACATGTATATTATATATAAAGATCTTATTGTTGTAGTTTCTTAATACCTTTTTATACTTTGTATAGTTAATATCATGAATAAATGTAACAAGATTGAGACCTCAAACTTGACTATCAGTTGCAGCTGTAAAATTCTGTATTTCTTTGCTCTCATACGCAGCCTGACGATGACTTCCTGTAAGCCGAAATGTGTAGATGTAGCTGAGTTTATATATATATATATATATATATGTATATGTGTGTGTGTTCAACGACTAAAATAGTTGGTTTTATTGTTTTGTGTTCATGTTCCAAACAGACATTTCAGTTCATCTTCCAGTAACACATTTTTGTATGTTACATCTAATTCTATTATGTATTTCCTTCTGTTTCATGAAGCAACATGCATCATATGTTATGATCACTGTTAACAGCAGCCAATGTTCTTTAGTATCCAGTTTCACATTGTGCCTTCATCTCTTGCCACTACAGCTGTTGTTTGCAAGGGACTGTTTATACTGTAACGTCCCACAGACACTGCAACAGTACTGTTCAAGTAATACATATTATTTTTTTTTTCACTAAAATATTAATATTAAAAACTTGAAAAATCAAGAATGTGACCCGGTTTGTTGGTAGAATAATCAATATTACTTTTCTGGTGTCTTTTTAAGCCCCAACATTATGATATTTTTTCTCAAAATTCTATTCTCTTTGTATCTCTCTGTAGCCTACTGAATCATTTTGAATAGTTTCAGAAAGATAATGGATGAGTGGAAATTGCACTGGCAACCCTATACGTCTGATGGATGAAACATCCGCTTACATATTCAGATAGAATATCTCTAATACTATACAACTGGAAAGGAGGGAAAATATGCTCATAAGAGAAATTGTATTACACATGGTTTCTATTTCCTACAATTTAAAAAATATGTGTTACACAATTTAGTGAAAACTCTTTCAAAATAAAATGAGTTGCTCTGGGCTGACATCATATTGACATCACTATGGAAAACTCATGTGTAGGACAGTTGTACTCCAGCTCTGTAATTGCACAATCCAATTACTCGATCTTCCAGTTTCTGGGTGTAATGGATTTGCCCACTGGTTGCAAGAGCAGTTCTTCCTTCAACAAAGACTGTGGTCGGTGTTTATGCATCTGTCTCCCCTGAGCACTCCTCCTCCATGATGGGCACAATAAGGTTATCCTTGGACATAAGATTGTACTTCGTGACAAAAGCTGTGAATCGTCGGCACAGATACGTTTCGTTCTGGAACAGAAATTTCAAACTGTATGTATACTACAAAATTACAGAAATGTATTTGTATTAATTTAAACTAGTTATGCTAGTTTAAAGGTAAAGGTGAAGTCCATGTACATGCCTTAGAGGCATACAGGGAGAAAAGGAGGTGTAGCTCCACCCATTCAATACTAGGTGTAGGTAAGTGGCCAGCCTAATGCCACAACCTCTTTACCACTGCAGAAGGAGCCCCCCCCCCATACACACTCAGCAAGGAGACTGGGTGGTTCCCAGAGCCAATATGTAGAAGAGATTTATTTCTTGACACTGCTGGGATTTTAACTGTGTTATCATGCAGTCCATAGTCCAACTCACTATACTGACTGTGCTGTCCTAGCTCAAGTTCTACTGGCGTAGAAACTTTTATACTATTGTGTGAATAATACTTTTGGTGGTGGTTGTGGTCATGTGATGACAATAACTGACAACCAAAAAATCATGGTCCAAATGACAAGGCAGATGAGGCCGATTTGGCTTTAGTAATAGTGATCGTGTTAATGACTTTGCAGATGCCAAAGAAGAAAAAGAGCGACAGAGCAAGTAAGCATGCAAAACATTGAAAAAATTATTGTACAGTGAGCCTGTAACCACTTCAAACTATTGAGATAAAAAATGAACACAAATTGTAACACTAAAATAACTGTTCTTGTAGAGATATTTCATATGCACCAAGTATAAGCTGCTTCTTGTTCTTGCTAACAGAGCATCTGTGACCATATGTTTATAGAAACTTTTGGGTTCATTTTGGGAGCAGAATACAATGTTCCTTGGGGATGGCAGTAGCACAGTGGTTAAGGTGCTGTGCTACAAATCGGAGGGTCACTGGTTCGATCCCAGCTGGTGTCGGTGGATTTTTCATTGACATAAACTCCTTCTGATCACACTATGGTCCTGGGGTCGACTCAGCCTCTAACAGAAATTAGTACCAGGAGTATTTCCTGGGGGTGAAGGTGGCTGGTGTGTAAGGCTGACAACCTACCACCATCCTGTGCCGTTGTCACGAAATCTGGGAGCCTTAACTTCCTGGAACCCTCTGGGCCTGTCCAGGCCTGTAACGGGACTGATTTACCTTTTTTTTAACACAATGTTCATTATTATTTTATGCAATTAAGAATGTGTGTGTGTGTGTGTGTGTGCATGCAAGAGAGAGAGAGTGAGAGAGGAATTCTGTATTAGTTGCAGCATTACCTCAAATTCATCAAATGTTGTCCGATGATGAAAGTATGCATGAGAAAAGATTCGGTACACTCTACGACAAACGGATCCCAGCTTTGCCACTGAAGATTCTTTGATACTAACTCTGAAAATTAAGATAACAAAACACATTACTGTATGTTCCATATGGTAGGGGTTCTGAAACAGAACTCATCAGATTAGGTATATTTCACTGGAGGAGACAGTCCACGATGAACAAGACATGGACTGCTCTGTGTGGTAAGAAATCTGTTGTAATCAGAATGTCAATTTCCTGAAAACCTGGAGAGGGCTGTTTTAACCCTCCTGTAATGAAACTGTGACAGTAACTCTCTATAAACTCACACCACTTAGTGTGCAAAGGCAGATCATAAAGCTGAAAGACTGGTTGTGTTGTACGTAATGTGCAAGGGAAAATTCAGAGGCACATGAATAAACTTTTCTAGCATATGCATTTAGGTTCCACAGTACAACAAAGGTCAAGACTACTTTGCTTGGACACCCATATTTGTTGGTAGACAAGTGGGTAGGAGACTGGCACTGATGCAAAAGTCAATATGCCAATATGAGTCACAGTATCAGTGTGAAATTGGACGTTCATAGGGCCATGCATGGTAATATTATTTCTATAGTAAAACCAACCAGATGCACCAGTGTATCAAATTTATTTTATTTTGGAATGACACTCTACATGTTTCGGACAGTCTTTCTGTCCATCATTATTAGTTCGAGACTGTACATACAGCAACAGGCATTTGTCAAACAGCTAGCAAGCAGACAGCAGTATCTGATTGACAAATGCCTGTTGCTGTATGTACAGCCTTGAACTCCTGATGATGGACAGAAAGACCGTCTGAAACATGTAGTGTCATTCTAAAATAAAATAAATTTGATACAATGGTGCATCTTGTTGGTCTTACTATAGAAATAATATCAGTGGAAGTTCTTTCTTTAGCATATGTTGTATACACACAAATAAAGGTAAAGAGATCCCGTTACAGGCCCGGTGTGGCCCAGAGGGTGGGTAGAGGTATTGCTCTACTCCTCCATGACCGCGGCACTAGAAGGGGGTGAGTGGTCAGCAGCACGCCCCGGCCGCACTCTACCCCCACGAAAGACCCGGTACCCATTGTACAGGAGGCTGGGTGGGCCCCAGGGCCGGTCTGGATGGGCGGAAAATCTCGTCCCCACCGGGATTCGATCCCGGACCGTCCAGCCCATAGTCAGTCGCTATACCGACTGAGCTACCAGGCCCACATACACACAAATACTCATCTAAAATGTGCAATTATATTATCTAACTATATGTTTCAAACATTACTTGCGTGGTGCTGGTGAGGCTAGAAGTATGAGGAATGAAGGTAATTCTGTGATTTGTTGGCATTCTGACTTGTTGAAATGTAACTACAGGAGCGCAGTTTCATTTCCAAAAACACATATTTTATAAGCGTCTTAGTCTCTCAAAGTATGCCACTTACGTATACAAAATATGTTAGCTCTTGAACAAGCTTTGTTTCAATATTTTCAATGTTGGCCCGTACAGACCTTCAATTCATCACATTCTGCCATCCTCAGTATACCACATGGCTGAGACGTATTTAAGGGTACTAAAAATTAAAAACCCCTTGGCCCTGGGCAGTATTTGGCATTTAAACCCCAGCATTACTGATGGTTAATATGAGATACAATGCCTAGAATCCTTGGGTTCAACCACTGATCATAACAATGGATGGGGTCACGTGGCACTATCTGTAGCAATCACAACAATCTGCTGACTCCTTATTCAGTGGATGCAGCTGCAACCCATGCTTTTTCTTATTTCATTTTCACAAAATGACCCAAAGGGAGCTTTCAGAAAGTGCTGGAGATCATTTATAATGAACAATATTCTGAATGACAAGTACCTGAATCTCTTCAACCATTGGAAGACTGCTGTAATCAGTACAATCACTTAGGATGAGATTTCTATAATAAGCTTAAATCATAATTAAGCCATATGATTTTTAATGGGAGGAAAAAGAATCTGACTGCCATCAAATGGTGGTTTTGGTACAAAGAAAGCATAAATATGCTGCATGGACTGGGTCTGTCACAGTAATGATATCTGCATCAGTGAATGAATTCTGCATTCCACAGAGATCACTTCTTTTACATCAAATGTTCTAGTGCAAGAAATACAAGCTTCTGTTCCCCTTCAGAAAATGCAGTTGTATGACAAGCCAGAAACATCTGAAAATCATCGATGGGTAGTGGAAGATTTAACTGATCTTTAAGGGATGACCTAAAAGTGTGGACAGTATTCAAGTGATTTAAGATGGGGTCCACTGGGTGGTTTTTGCAAATGTGGTAAAATAGAGGGAATTTCTTAACTGGTCCCATAACTATCAAATTTTCAGGAAGATTCTGTCTCATGTAATTAGTTCTAACCTGCTAGGAAAATATTTATTGCTGTTTAATAGGCATGCTGCTCCATCTAATGTGTGCCGTGTGTAGTCTATAGCTGGGCATTCTTTGGGTGTTTTGTGTGCTGCACAGAGGAATATCCACTGCTCAGTGGCGGTCATCTGGGTGCACGTCTCTGGATGACACTCGCTCTGCAGTCGTACAGCCAAGCCATTCAGTTCCATACAGAATTGCCTAGAGGTGAGACATGAAGATGCAGACACCACCAGAAATAGCTACATTTTGTGTTCTACAGAATTATATTACCAACAGCATGTTTCACATTACTATTAAATATTGCAGGAATCATCTATCACATAGAATTGCATTTCAGATATATTCAGATACATGAACCAAGGAGGTGAAATTACTTAAATCCAGTTTTAAAGGAACAGATGTCATGCCATGAACACACACACACAACTTTGCAGAGTAGGTTGGCTCAAGTGGCAATGTGACTTGTATTAAAGATGTTCAGAGTCTATAAGTATCCTGATTAATGGCTTTCTTCGACATGTTCTCAGTTTCTCTACACAGAGAGAATTCTTTCCATTTCCATTTAATAGTCATTCATCTCATTTTATGATATAAAGTACGTGACAAAACTTCATGCAATAACTTATTATCAAATCATTTTAATTAATTAATATAATCAATGACACAGGCATATATTGGTTAGATTACTATTCTCTGTCATAGTATGGTCATTGTTTTCCTGACTGAGGTTTTTCATGGTTTTCCTCAGTTCTCTGGAAAATGCCACGATAGTATCTCAGGCTTAATGAGATATTTTTAGTTCATCATTCACGATCGCCATTCAACGCTGTACAGTCTAACTACTGACAGAACTGGCAATTTATACCCTCCAAAGACCCCACTGACATGGGACAATGTACAGAGGTATAAAAACATACTTTAATTAGGTTTCAGGTCTGTACTGTTGAGGCAAAAATGACAAAATGTTGTTGTCAACCAGTAAGGAAATCATGACACATATCATCCAATAAACTAACAAGCATCCAAATAATGCAGTCGTATTCAACCTCCCTTGTGTAAGGCAATCAAGAATATTTACTAACAAAGAAAGTTTTACAACAGTAGTAGTTTGCAGTTAAATATACACATTTTGGATACTGACTCTGCTACCAATATCAGTGAAATAAAAGAATGTAAAATGGCCTCTGGGTTTGTTGAGCCTAACTGTAACCCCAAAAGGTACTTGTTAATCATATTATTACTGTTAGGTCTGCTGGAAAGGTAAAATTAAAAATATAACACTGCATGATGGTATCGTCATACTGCATGCATGAATGGCACTAGTGGCATACGCTCTTATACAGCTCACTTTGGTCATTCATTGTTTCTGGTCATATTATTGGTGTCAAAGAAAAAAGAACTCATTAATTCAGTCGAATTTGAGTGTCAAATGTGCACACTGTAAATAAAACTGGCATGACTATACAAAAGTATTTATTAGACATGAATTCTTTTAAAAATTCTATTAACAAAGTGTAAAAAAATGCTCACACCACATTCAACAGTGCACTTGTACTACTAATGCTCAATTAGGTGAAATAAACCTGGTAATTTAATTTCCTCTGTTCCTATCCATGCCTGGGAGATTCAGAGAGATGCAGCATAAGTACTACATGTCACCTTTCAAACCTGTGTATGGTAGGCCAGTAATTCTGCGTTGTCAGAGCCAATCATACTATAGTCTTGAACAGTACTTGATAGATATTGCATTTGTCACTTTTTTGTTTAATTAAGAAAGGCAGGATCAACATACATTCATACTTTATCTTTCCACAGACAGGTTTATGCAACATACCCAAAATAATTAGAGTTACAGTAGCTCAATAAGGTATTTTAATCAAAGTGAAAACATTCTAGAAAGTTGGGGCTTTAAAAGTCATAACACAAGTGGCATAAATAACACATGCCCAGATATACAGATATGCATAACATCCATTCCAGACTCACATGGTTCATGTTAAGCCTGTTAGGTGGAATCGGCAATGTGACGGGACTATGGCGTGACTTCAATGTTCAGAGATTACTGGTGTTGGTAATTTGGCACCATGAAGTTGGTTGTAATAACAGTACTAAGATGCTACCTCATACCAGCTGTGGGCAAAATGTTATGTGGCTTTTCATTCCTATTCTCTTTATACATTTTATTCTGGGGAATAACATGCATTAAAATCCAAAGCCTAATCTCATATGGTTATAAACTCATAATGTACGCTTCACAGTTTAACGTCCTTTGGGCGTAGTCTTAAATGCCTTTACCTCAGATGTTCGTACTTCCACACCCCTTCATCTTGTGCATCTGGAGGGGTTAATATTAGATCGATGTTCGATGGTTCGCGACGTATTTGCTGCTGAATATATTGTTGTACAGCCAGTGTACTATCCATCTCTTCAAAGGGTTCATCGGGCCAGCGACTGAAATCCTGTTAAAATGCGATAGTATTAAAAAACAACAGTGGGGTTACGGCTATATACTAGGAAAATTCGTTACGAACTGACAGAACAGCAGACCGGAACTTGCCGACAAGGAGTGGCACAATCAAACATTATTCCTTTTACTACATGCTATTTTAATCGAAGTGGGCGCAGTTTTGACTCCACTATAACATGACAAATCTATTGATAATTCACCTTTGCTTTGGTTCCTGGCCGATTTCTCCGCACAATGGTCGCACCATCAGCCATCTTCATGGTTGCCACACTCTCTGTTTCATGCCCCGACATCTAGCGTCAGAGCTTAGAAATGTTCAGTGGACATACGAATAAAGATGTTGCGCACTGAGGCTATAGTGTGACGAAAACATTTTGCTCCCTGGCAGATTTGTTTCTTAGTTAAAATTGTTTTACTTCGCCAATGGAAAAAGGATGAACATAATTCCAAACTGTATTTTTATAACGCAATGTAATTCCTTGTCTTTTTCGAAGTAATACAGAGATGAGCAGATCACCTCTCAAGGAGGAGCGAGGGAAATTATTGACTTGGAAGCACATCAACGCTTCTTGAGGCTCAATTTCGAACTGCAGCGTTAACAGGGCAGGCGCAGCTGCAGATGATGAGTTTCAATGGAAAGACATTACTTGTATGTTCCCTACAACTGTGCGTACTGTCGAAATATCCAAATCCATGGACTGTCTCACTGCTAGGAAACCATTCGTTTGCTTTGTTCAGTTTATTGCCGGCACTATGAGTCCAGGGCAGCAATATTTAAGTTCGTATAGTGACTTAGATGCGGGGTGAATAATCGGTTTTCTATCCATGTAAGGAGTAAGGATTTTTCTCTTCGTCGTCGCGCCCAGACGGGCTCTGGTGCGCATCCAGTCACTTGTCTAGTGGCACCAGGGGTAAAGTGTGAAGCTGGCTATTCATTCCATCTAGTTCCGGGTTTAAGAATGCGTGCACATATACCTCCACTTCATACATTGTCATAGTGTGGTACTTAACTGAGTAAAAGGTAAAGTAGTCCCGTTACAGGCCCGGAGGGGCCCAGAGGGTTCCACGAAATTAAGGCTCCCAAATTTCGTGACAACGGCACAGAATGGTGGTAGGTTGTCAGCCTTGCGCACCGGCCGCTTTTACCCCCAGGAAATACTCCTGGTACTCATTTCTGTTAGGGTGGGTCCACACTTGTAACGTTACCGCGTATCGTAACGCCGTAACGTTGCAAGTGACTCACACGATACGGAGTTACGAGCTGAACTTTCATCCCGTGCCTCACGGCGTAACCGTATCCTGCGAGCGTTACACATTGGGATTCCCAGTTTGTTACGGGAGTCCGAGCGATGTCTTTGCAACTAGCAGCGGCATCGTACATTTATATACATTACGCTTTAAAGAAAAAGAGAAAAGAGTGGCGGTGGTGGCAAAGGCAACTGTACACAAGTAGGGAAATGTACAGCAGTTCAAGTTTGCTGGCAGACTTGAATTTTCAGCCGGTCAGTGGGTTATATAAGAATTTCACCAGAATGTCTCCCAGTGAATTTGGATTTTTAATTAATTTGATTGGAGAAAAAATCTCGAAAAAGGACACAGCGTTCAGAAAAGCCATTTCTGTTGAAGAAAGGTTGACACTGACGCTACGTTTCTTGGCAAGTGGTGATTCGTACGTTAGCCTGCAATACCTCTTCAAAATTTCCAAGCAAGCAATCAGTTGTATCGTGCCGGAAGTATGTGAAGCTCTTGTTGAAAAATTGAAGGATTAAATACAGGTAAGACAATTTTTATTATTTGTGGTTTATGAAAGAAGTTTAAAATTAGATTGTAATCAGAAATCTTAATTAAACACAAATTTTACAGAAACATTTCCATTAAAGCAGGTCAAATTACTCTACAGACACCTGTGCATCAATATTTTCTTCTGAACATGTCGTAGCTGGCGAGATGCTTTCTGTGGGAAAACTGTGAGGCAGAACTGAGTTATTGTACTGACTGACTGGTGACGGAGAAGTTTTTCCAGAACATGACGGAGAAGGGTTTTGAGAACAATGGGATGAAAGAGAAGCGTGCGGGGGAGGATTCATACTTTGAGGGTACATTTTAGATGGACCACTTGGGAAGTGGGCTTGAGGTGGATTAATTGGCTGGACATGGGTGTGATTATAGCGTTCATAAAGCCCCATATTTGCATTTAAGAATACGTTCATAATTTCATTTTGAATGACACATCGTACGGTTTCATTATAATTCCTTAATTTTGCGGCTATCGTATTCCCAAAATGTTGACACTCGTCGTTCATAGTTTGGTTTGAACAAGCTGTTAATAATTCAAACGCTTTTTCAAGACGCTGATCTTCCGTCTTCTTTTTCTTTCTTGGTGGCTGCGGGGGCA
>Ga0123355_10016063_pt1 | contig 11784 bp, 5 predicted proteins | sample TergutEmb28metaG_3_FD_89872 | JGI IMG/M metagenome (GOLD analysis project Ga0123355, IMG submission 89872) | Embiratermes neotenicus P1 segment gut microbial communities from Petit-Saut dam, French Guiana - Emb289 P1 | ecosystem: Host-associated > Arthropoda: Insects > Digestive system > Gut ...
GGGCATACATTTGGAAAGGCGCATGGCGCCGCGCCGGCGACGCATGTAGGGCGGGAACCGGAAGGCGCGCCGATTGAGCAGCAGGGACTTGGCTGGAAAAGCGACTACGGCACGGGAAATGCGGGCGACACGATTTCAAGCGGAATCGAGGGCGCATGGAAACCAAACCCGACAACATGGGATATGGGTTACTTGAAAGTTATGCTAAAGTACGAGTGGGAGCTGACTAAAAGCCCCGCGGGCGCGTATATCTGGCTTGCAAAAGATGTTGACGATGAAGACATGGTCGTAGATGCGCACGACCCTACCCAAAAGCATCGACCAATGATGACAACGGCCGATTTGTCCATTAAGTTCGATCCTGTTTACGAGAAGATCGCGCGGGATTACCTCGCAAATCCCGAGAAATTCGCGGAGGCGTTTACCAAGGCATGGTTTAAGCTTACGCACAAAGATATGGGGCCATCCACCCTATACTGGGGAGAGGATGTGCCAAAAGAAGAGTTTCTGTGGCAAGACCCTATCCCCAAGTGTGAGGGATATGTCGTAAATGACCGGGATATCGAAGAACTCAAGGGTAAAATCGCTGGCGCTGGCCTGACTGTATCACAACTAGTCAGCACTGCGTGGGCAAGCGCCGCGTCCTATAGAGGTTCAGACCGGAGAGGCGGAGCAAATGGTGCGCGGATAAGATTAGAGCCGCAGATTTCATGGGAAGCGAATCAGTCGGAGCGGCTAAAGCCGGTGCTTAGCAGGTATGAGCAGATTCAAAGCGAGTTTAATACAGGCGGCAGATATGTATCGCTTGCCGACTTAATCGTTTTGGGCGGCGCTGTGGGTATTGAAATTGCGGCGAAAAACGCGGGCGCCGCAGTCAATGTCCCGTTTACACCGGGGAGAATGGATGCATCTGTTGAGCAGACGGACGTCCAGTTGTTTAAAGTGCTAGAGCCGCTGTATGATGGATTTAGGAACTATCAGAAACGGGAGTTTTCAACACTGCCGGAAGAGCTTCTCATTGACAAGGCGCAGCTTTTGACGCTGACCGCGCCGGAAATGACGGTGCTGATCGGTGGGCTGAGAGTTTTGGGAAACAATTACGAAGGGTCTTTGCACGGCGTGCTGACAAACTCGCCGGAAACGCTTACCAATGATTTCTTTGTCAATCTTTTGGATATGGCCACGGAGTGGAAGCCCACCGATGATAAGAATGTATTTAATGGCGTTGACAGAAAGACCGGCGGGCAAAAATGGACGGCAACTAGGGTAGATCTGATCTTTGGTTCAAACTCGCAGCTGCGGGCCATTGCGGAAGTATACGCAAGCGATGATGCGAAGGACAAGTTTTACAGTGACTTTGTCGCGGCATGGAACAAAGTTATGAACGCTGACCGATTTGACCTGCGAAGATAGTGGTCAAAAATCTTATTCTTACCATATTGGGATTTATCCTGTTAGCGTTGGGCGCTGTGGGCGTGGCTCTTCCGGTCATGCCCACTACGCCCTTTGTTCTGCTTGCCGCGATATGCTTTTCGGCGGGGAACAATAAAATTGCCGATTGGCTGAACAAGAATCGCATTTTTGGGCCCTATATTGAAAATTATCGCAATAAGCGGGGATTGAGCAAAGCGCGGAAAATCGCAAGCATTGCGTTTGTCTGGATGGGGCTGAGCATATCAATGGCTATCGTGCAGACTGTTTGGTCTTATGTTGTTTTAGGCATAGTGGGTGTGGGCGTGACTATACACCTGCTGATGATTAAAACCAAGACGTAAAGAAATGCTGAAAACCCGGTGCAGAGTATATCTGCACCGGGTTTTTGCTTATTTGACTGTGATTTTCTAATCCAGACTAGTCGATGTGCGGTACGCCCGCCAGATTTCCAGAAGTCTGGTCAGGTCGCCGGGCTGAGAATCTGGACGCTCTAGCACAGACCAGTCGATGTGCGGCAAGATCCGCTCCCAGACGACGAAGTTGCCATCAGCCGCCCGGGTGAACTCTGTCGAGTGGGTTGCTTCTTTCATGTACAGGAAGTACCATGAACTCTCGTCCATGTTGTCACTGAACCATCTGATTTCGCCGTAAGCGCCTTGCTTGCTCTCGGGGCTTTCCAGAATTCTGTTTAGCATACGGTTCGTCGCCGCCGCCGCTTCCGCGCGCGTCATATGATCATTCGGACGGAAGCTGCCCGCACCGTTGCCTCTTACCCAATCAAGCTCTGCCAGAACGTGGATGTAATGCTCAGCCCAGTGGCCGCGGATATCGTCAAATGCGTGGTCAGAGAGGTCCATACCTGTGTCATCTACAAATCTTGCCATAATCGCCACGAACTCTCCGCGTGTAATCGGCCGGTTAGGCTGGAACGTGCCATCCGGCAAGCCTTGAAGCAACTCAAGATTCGTCATTGTCGAGATCGCGTTATTGTGCCAGTTGTTTATGTTCACATCCGAGAATGGATTATCCTGAGACCATTGCTTAGTACGGACGCCGTCGTCGAGGAGGCGGAAGAAGATGGTCGCCACTTCCGCGCGGGTGATGAGCTGTCTCGGACGGACTGTATCGTCGCTGAACCCGACCAGGAATGCGTGATGGTAAGGCGTCAGCGGGATTTGCCCCAGCGGGATTGACGGCGGCTGGATTGTGATATTGTTGTTCGGAGGCGTGATGACGGGAGGGAGGCCGCCGGTTTGGATCCATGTCCAGCGTGCGTACAGTGTACGTGTCAATGCGTCGGTCACGGCATCGCCAGGCAATACGCGCCCGTTTTGCGTCGTGCCGTTGGCATACTCTAGCGAACTGAACCAGCCGCCAAAGTTCCAGCCGGGTCTTGTCGGACGCGGCAGGTCAGGGTTTACCAAGTTGCCGTCTGCGTCAAACGCTTGCCCGTAAGCGCCGGGACGTGCGATGTCACGCGTTGGCTGCGCATCAGGACCGGTGAATGTGCCGCCGTTGGGGTTAAACGTCACAACTTGACGCTGAGCTGGGTCGAGCTTGAACCGTGCAATCACGGTGATATGGCCGTCGGTCATAAGCGTGGTACCGTCAAACTCCTCGCCTTCTGGACATTCCCAGTGTGAGAAGATATATCCGTCGCCGGGTGAACCTGCCCCGGTGATCGTAGGATCGGCGGGCATACCCAAGGTGGTCGCGGCTACGTTGCTGTTTTCGCGCACATCGCGTGTCGGATTTGTCGTGTCGCCACTGATATTGCCGCCGTTTAGGTCAAATGTGACTGTACCTTGCCACTGGGCATACAGTGTCATGGTTGAGAGAACGTCCGGAGCCGTTGCTGTAAATGCTACGCCGCTTCCGTCTGGCGCGGAGTTCCACTCTGCAAAGGTCCAGTTTTCGCGCGATACGGTCGGGAATCTATTGTCCATGGGTTCGCCGATGTGAGCGAGTTCGGAGGCGTTGCCGGAAATGATATCTCCGCCGTTGGGGCAGAAATTCACTGTTGCGTTCCACATGGCAAATAGAGTCCACGGAGTGGGAATATCAGTCGTATAAGTAACCCAGGTACCCTGTCCGTCTATTCGTGTATTCCAGCCTCTGAATGAACCCACAGTGTAACCCGCACCGTCGATCCAGATCGGATCGGGCGGCATACCGGTTGGAGGATCGCCGGGAATAGCGGGACCAAGCGGGACTCCAGGCACAAAGTCTTCTCGGGTGGCGTTTTCCGGCTCAATAGTGTCCATCGGGGCCAGGCCGGGGTTAAACGACACGCCTAAACCCCAGATTGCATACAGGGTGAACGGGCCATCGTTTTCCACGATGGTCGTCGGGTCAAACCAGTCTCCGGTTTCGTCAGGACATGTGTTCCAGCCTCTGAATGAGTGATCAGGGACAGCCAGTGCGCCCCAGGTCCCGGGTGTGGGGAATACCAGCGACGTGTTCGGCGTATTTGGGTGCAGATGGTGCGTGACAAACGAGCGTCCGATTATTACGTTTCGGGTAGTAGTCGCATTTGTTAATCCATCGATCCACTCACGGTTTGAATCAAACGTGATCTGCGGACCCCACATTGCGTAAATGGTCATATCCCCGTCAATCGGGCTGCTGCCCAGGAATCTTGTTCCGCTGCCGTCAGACTCAGTGTTCCAGAGAAAGAACTCGTGGTTCGCTCGCTGTGTGTCCCAGTTTATTCCTGAGTGATTATGTAAAGTGCCAATAAAGTAGTAGTTGCTGACAGGCGCGCCCTGTGCAATTGAGTAAAGCGTTTGCATCCACTCAAATGTGCGCCCCTGAGCGATACGGCGCGTCCGATTAGCGACTGGAGTTCCGCCATTGGCGTCGATCGTCACCGTGAAATATGACTCCCAGCGGGCGTATACAGTCATGTCTTCAGTGACAATGGTAGTATTCGAGAATTGCGCGCCTGTTCCATCATCATTCGAGAACCAGCCTGTGAAAACAAAACCATCGCGCGTTGGAAACGTTGGCATTGCGCCCGTGCCAGTACCCCAACGGGAAGCTATAGTGCCGTTTACAGGAACTGTGCGAGTAGCTGAGACCCAGTCTCCGCCCTGTGTGTCAAAGGTTACTGTCACTTCGGTGTCGGTATGCCAGAGCGCCCAGACTTGACCCGAAGAGTTGACTTCGCAGGTTTCGAAAAACCGGCGGGCGCCAAGCACATCCACGGCGTAGATCGGACAAGTGTTGACCGGTAGGTTCATGTTCCACCAGCCCTCAAACTCGAAGCCCGCTCTTGTCGTGGTAGGCAGGGTGGTGTTTGTTGCGCCAACGGAATTGACGCCATTGGCGGCGATTGTTCCGCCGGTTTGTGTTGTGGGTGATACGACGATGTCGCGGATGGTGTCAACGGATGCAATGGTTCCGAGGTTAGCGTTAAATTGCACCCTATACACCCAGCGGGCATATACGTTCATATCATCATAGACCGGCATAACTGCAGCGCTGCCGTTGCCGGCCCAGTTTGGTATGCCGCCTCCATAAGGCTCGGTACTCCAGCCCGCCAAAGTTAGATTCGGTGATTCAGAGTCTAAGTTACCGTTCAACACGTTGGGGTTTGGGAGCGCCGCAACTTGCGGCGCGGACTGCGGCCACGCAACACCCACATTTAAGTTGTAGGGAGAGGGAAGAATAGATGAAGCGTGAATACTAATACCTTGTCTCGCCTGGCGGGTTGCCTGGTGTCCGGTCGCTATGTCGCCCGGTGCGGCGTTAAAAGTTACAGTGAATGGCGGGGCGGGATCCCAGTGTGCGTAGAGAGCCATGTTTTTAATTATGGGTGTGTCCTCAAAAATTTCATCGCCAAAAAGTAACTGAGGATGAGTACTCCATCCATCGAAGACAAAGCCGGGTCTTGTCGGGGTCGGCCAGGTGACGCCCTCTGTATCATCGGCAGTCATCCCCTCTGGGACGATGATAGGCATAAGCGGCGTCATCTCAGGGGCTTGGAGGTTAAACTCCACCTGAAGACCCCACTGGGCGTACACGTTTATATCTCCAGACACTATAGTTGCGCCTGTGAATACATTGCCAAGTCCCATGTCGGCCTCAACCGTGTTCCAGTGCCTGAACGCAAAGCCGGGACGCCAGTGACCTATAGGCATAAGGGCGCCAACAGAAGCGCCGGCCTCGATCGTGCGCGTCATAGTAGGATTGTTTTCGCCGTCTACAAAGCCGCCATTGCCAACGAAAGTTACAGTGACGGGGTTGTTAAGCAGGGCAGCGCCGCCTGCCGGCTTGATTTTTGCTTTTTCGGCCTCTTCGTCACACAGCTGTTCCGGCGCGTCGTAATCTCCAACGGTACCGTTGGAGACAAATGTACCATTTGTCTCCGTATCCCCGATGGAAACAGCCGCCGCGGGAATCATGGCAATTAACATGATAATCGTAAGTAATGTAGCAACAATCTTTTTCATATTTGAGACCATCCTTTAAAATATGTATTACTTGTATGCTTCAAAATGCGCATAGATGCACAGAGTTACTATAACATAGTGATTTTGCAAAGTAAATACCAAATATTACATTTTTGGCCAAAATTGCATATTTTTGGTTATTTGTATTGCTGTCTAATTATTGCGGATCCTAAAAAAGGAGAATAAGCTCATAGCTTATTCTCCTTTTTTCGCCGCACGCATCCTAAGCCCGTGGTCTAAAATCCGTTTTCGCAGCCGCAGATTCTCTGGAGTGGCCTCCAAAAGCTCGTCATCACCGAGAAATTCGATGCACTGCTCCAAGCTCATAACTTTCGGCGGAGTGAGGCGCAGCGCGTCGTCACTGCCGGAGGCGCGGATGTTGGTAAGCTGCTTTTTCTTGCAGACGTTGACGGTGACATCCTCCGATTTGCCGGCTAGGCCGACGATCATGCCGCCGTAGACAGGGGTGCCGGGCGCGATGAACAAAACGCCGCGGTCCTGCGCGCCATAGAGACCGTAAGACGTGGCCTCGCCCGTCTCAAAGGCCACCATTGAGCCAGAAGTACGGCGGGAGATTTCCCCTTTGAACGGGGTGTATTCGGCAAAGACACTGCTCATAATGCCCTCGCCCCTTGTATCGGACAGAAACTCGCTGCGGTACCCGAAAAGGCCGCGGCTGGTTACGAGAAAGGTCAGCTTCATGCGATTGCCCACAGGCGTCATATCCACTATTTCGCCTTTCCGCGCGCCGAGTTTTTCCATGACGGTTCCAACGGCGGTTTCAGGCACGTCTACTACGACTTGTTCGAGTGGCTCGTGCCGTTTGCCGTCAATCTCTTTGAATAAAACCCTGGGCGGGGAGACTTGAAGCTCGTACCCCTCGCGCCGCATCGTCTCGATCAGGATCGAAAAGTGCATCTCGCCCCGGCCCGCGACAAGAAAGCTGTCGCTGTTTTCCACTTGGGTGACGCGGAGGCTGACGTCCTTGAGTGTCTCGCGCATAAGTCGGTCGCGTATGTTGCGGGTGGTGACGAATTTGCCTTCCCGCCCGGCGAATGGACTGTCGTTGACTGAAAAGGTCATCTCCATGGTGGGTTCTGAGATTTTGACGAAGGGGATAGGTGAGACGTCCCCCGCGCCGCAGATGGTGTCCCCGATTGATATGTCCCCGATGCCGGACAGGGCGATAACGTCTCCGGCCTCGGCCATGGAAACATCTTTGCGGGCCATGCCGTCGTATTCATACAGATTTACGGCTTTAGCTTTTCGGACGGGGCGCTCGCCGTGATAGTCGCAGACGGTGATCTCCTGATTTTGACGTATGACGCCGGAGGCTATTTTTCCTATTGCGATCCGACCCACGTATTCGTTGTAGTCGATCGAACTGACAAGCATTTGCAGTGGGGCGTCCACATCGCGCTCCGGTGCCGGGATGTATTCCACTATGGTCTCAAAGAGCGGGGAGAGGTCTTTTCCCGGCACCTCCGGGCTGATTGAACAGACGCCTTGTCGGGCGCTGCAAAAGATCATCGGCGAATCGAGCTGATCGTCTGTGGCATTAAGGTCCATCAGCAGTTCAAGCACTTCGTCGATGACTTCATAAATCCTCTGATCCGGCCGGTCGATTTTATTGATGACGACAATAACCCGGTGTCCCAGCTCCATGGCGCGCGATAAGACGAAGCGGGTCTGCGGCATCGGCCCCTCAGCGGCGTCCACCAGCAGGAGAACGCCGTCAACCATCTTCAGGACACGTTCGACCTCGCCGCCGAAGTCGGCGTGACCGGGCGTGTCCACGATGTTGATTTTATAATCGCCGTATTGGATTGCGGCGTTTTTGGCCAAAATGGTGATCCCGCGCTCGCGCTCTAAGTCGTTTGAATCCATGACCCGCTCATTAACGGCCTGGTTCTCCCTGAAAACGCCGCTTTGGTGCAGCATGGCGTCAATCAGCGTGGTTTTGCCGTGGTCTACGTGGGCAATGATAGCTATGTTACGTATGTTACTCAATGTGTAAGTCCTTTCTGATTTTGGCAGGGTAGTGATATAGTAAAACTATTATTCCAAATTCTCATAATATTCAATGATTGTCATTTCGCCGTCAACTAGTTCTCCTATAGTTATACGAAGAACGTATTTGTGTTCTTCATCTGGTGATGGCACGGCTTCCATTTCTCTATAACCTACTAGAACATAATCGTTGTCTATATATTTATAATATCCCGTAATAAAATGAGAACTGCCAATGCGTGTAAAAGATTCCAACCGGCTTTCTTGTGTACTTATTGAAATAGTTGAAAAGTTACTTATTTGCGTGAGCGTTTCATTTTTAATAAATTGCTGTTCGTTGTTATCCCAAAGCCAGTATATATGCGGCGAGTTGCGCATGGAGCCGCCTTCTGCCATATATAAAGCCATATCTAAAAAGCCATCAAAGTTATAGTCTGCAAAATGCAACCCAAATGAACCCACAAGGTGATGTGGAAATGCGTTTAACCTATCAAATTCTTGAATAATTTCACCAGCACTATTCATAACTTGGATAATATGTATGTTTGCTTGAATATTATCAACTACACCACCGGCTTCAAATGACCAACCTTCAATCCATCGACCCATAATGCGAAATGTGAAGGGTAGCATTTCCTCATGAATACTCTGCATAACCATATAGTCAATGAAATTTTCTTCTGTTACCGCTTCTGATAATTTCCAGTCATACACGAATTGTCTCGTTTCATCATCCCATAACCAGTAGTAATGAGTTCGGTTGTGGAGAGATTCTCCGGGAAATCTGCGTATTGACATGCTTGTATAGCCATCCGAAATATAGCCGCCAAATTCTAAGCCAAACCGATTAATCTCTGTGGCATTGCGAGGCCATGCTCTAATTCCATCGATTTTTTGTATGAACATGCCGTTGCTATCGCTTATGATAACGGTATCTATTCTGACCCTTGATTCATCAACAATTTCACCCAAAACACGAAAATTAAACGGCATCAATGAGTTGTTAATAATTTGTGTAAAAGTATAGTCTATTACACTATAATCTGTGTTGACGTTTTCCTCAACACGTTCAAAACTTGTTACTACTTTAACTTCAGTCTCGCTCTCTAAATCTAGAATTGAAACATAATTCTCTACTTCGGGGTGATGTATTGGCTGGCTGTTACAAGCTACAAAAAAGAAAAAGGCAAATAATATAACAATAGAAAAAAATCTTTTCACATCCAACACTCCCTCTGAGCCATTCAAATCATATCCAAAATATAGACAAATCTTTATGCATCCTGCTTATCCCGCACCATCGTCAGCGAGATTTTCCCGCGCTCACGGTCAACGGAGACAACCCATACTTTGACATTGTCGCCGACCGCGACGACCTCACTCGGGTGCCGGATAAAACGATTTGCGAGCTTTGATACATGCACAAGCCCGTCCTGCTTTACGCCGATATCGACAAACGCGCCGAAGTCAACGACGTTGCGGACCGTTCCGGTAAGCTCCATGCCGGCGTGCAAATCGTCGAGCGAGCGCACACTGCGGCTGAAAACAACCGGCGGCGCGTCTTCGCGCGGATCGCGTCCGGGCCTTGCGAGTTCTGAGACGATATCATGAAGCGTCGGCAGACCAACGCCGAGGTCACGCGCGAGCGCGGGTAAATCACCGACGCGCTCCGCCATGTCAGAAATGCCGCCGTTTGTCAGCTCCGACACGGCAACACCGGCGCGCGCCAGCAGCTCAGTCGCGGCGGCGTAACTCTCAGGGTGGACCGCCGTCGAATCAAGTGGGTTTTTGCCGCCGCTTATTCGCAGAAAGCCCGCGCACTGCTTGTACGCCTTGTCGCCGAGCTTTGGGACTTTTTTGAGTTGTTTGCGGTCATTGAAAAGCCCATGCTCATCGCGGTACGCGGCGATGTTCTTCGCAAGCGCGCCGCCTATTCCGGAGACGTAACCGAGCAGGGAAGCGGAGGCTGTGTTGAGGTCAACGCCGACGCGGTTAACCGCGTTTTCCACCACGCCGGTCAGCGCGTGGTCAAGCGCCGTTTGGTTCAGGTCGTGCTGATACTGGCCCACGCCGATGGATTTTGGCGGGATTTTCACAAGCTCTGCCAGCGGGTCTTGCAGGCGGCGGCCCAGGCTCATCGCGCCGCGTGTCGTTACGTCGAGGTCGGGGTATTCCTCGCTCGCGAGTTTCGACGCGCTGTACACCGACGCGCCCGCTTCGTTTACGATCGTGTACTTAACCGGCAGCCCTGATTCTATAAGCTCCGCGACGGTCTCCTCAGTTTCGCGTGACCCTGTGCCGTTGCCGATGACGATTATATTGATGTTGTACTTTTTAGTGAATCGACGCAGCACTTGCCCCGCGCCCGCGATGTCAGACTTGGGCGGCGTTGGGAAAATCGTCGTGTAATCGAGCAGTTTGCCGAACTCGTCCAGAACGGCGACCTTGCACCCGGTGCGGTAGCCAGGGTCGATTGCGATAACCCGCGCGTCTTTGACCGGCGGCTGTAGCAGTAGATTTTCCGTGTTTTTGGCAAAGACTTTTATTGCGTCAGTCTCGGCGCGCTCGGTAAGATCGGAGCGGGTCTCGCGCTCCAGCGACGGGGCGATCAGCCGTTTGTAACTGTCGGCAAGCGTCGTTTTCAGCAAGTCCGTAAAAATGCTTGGGCGCGTGATGATGCGCTCTTCCAGCAATTTGACCGCGAAATCCGCGTCTGTCTGAACTTTGACTTTCAGTTTGCCCTCTTTTTCGCCGCGGTTAATGGCCAGCACGCGGTGGTTGGGGATTTTTGCGACCGGTTCATTAAAATCGTAATACATCTCATAGACTGTTTTCTCGTCCAGATCAGCGGCCTCAGACACGATATACCCGCGCTTTCGGGTAAAATCGCGTAAAAGCGCGGTGTGATCGGCGTCGTCGGTGACGAATTCCGCGATAATGTCGCAAGCGCCCTGGAGTGCGGCATCGGCCGTGTCATACCCTTCGGTTATGTACGGGTGCGCGAGCAGGATCGGGTCGCCGGAGGTTTGCGACTGTTCTAAAATCAGCAGTGCAAGAGGTTCCAGACCTGCGTCCTTCGCTTTAGACGCACGCGTTGCGCGCTTTTTCTTAAACGGCTTGTACAAGTCCTCAACGCGCTGCAAAACCTCGGCGCGTTCAATTTCCGCTTGCAGCTCAGGGGTCAGTTGACCCTGCTCGTCAATAAGCCGCAAAACCTCGACTTTCCGGGCTTCGAGGTTTTTAAGGTAAGTAAGGCGTTTGTCAAGTTCGCGCAGAGTTGTGTCGTCGATGCCGCCCGTGGCTTCTTTGCGGTATCTGGCGATAAACGGAATCGTGTTGCCGTCCTCAATCAGCGCGACGGTCTGTGCAACCTGCGCGGCCGTCAGCTTAAACTCGGAGGCAAGAATATTTTGAATATCAATCATGCAAATTAATATAGCATAGCTTTGCTAAAACTTCAACTTGCGTGTTTTGTTAAGCAAGATATTGTGGCAATATGCGGTAATTGAAATGAGTTTTGAATATACAAAATAATACTGAGGATACTAATGCTGTAAAAACCGAATTGGAGGCCATTTATGAAAGCAACCGGAATAGTGCGCCGGATAGATGATTTGGGGCGTGTTGTAATACCGAAAGAAATCCGCCGCACAATGCGAATTCGCGAGGGCGACCCTCTTGAAATATATACGGAAAAAGATGGAGAAGTAATTTTCAAAAAATACTCGCCGATGGGGGAGTGGTCAGACTCCGCAGGGCAGTTGTGCGAGACCATGTACAAAACCGCGGGCTGCTTTGCCGCCGTGTCGGACAGGGATACGTATATTTCCGTATGCGGCGTGCCGAAGCGCGAGCTTGCCGATAAACATATCAGCAATGAGCTGGA
>Ga0123355_10016064_pt1 | contig 11783 bp, 9 predicted proteins | sample TergutEmb28metaG_3_FD_89872 | JGI IMG/M metagenome (GOLD analysis project Ga0123355, IMG submission 89872) | Embiratermes neotenicus P1 segment gut microbial communities from Petit-Saut dam, French Guiana - Emb289 P1 | ecosystem: Host-associated > Arthropoda: Insects > Digestive system > Gut ...
GAGAAGTGTGTGGAGTCCCAAGGGAACTACTTTGAGGGTGATTAGGTGTCCAACGCTCCAAGTAAGCCAGTTTCTTTTTCCCGGCCAAAGGTCGGATACTTTTCTAACAGACCACGTATTCTGATAGCAGCTGAAATCTTATCTACTTTCCTGACATACATAAAAAAGACAGTTTGTGCATACATGTTTTATATTTCAAAATTATAATTTTTAGCTTGGGTTTTATTTCTGCCATTACCAGTTTGTGCATACATATTTTATATTTCAAAATTATAGTTTAGAGCTTAGATTTTATTTCTGCCATTACCATATTTACAGATAAAGCTTGGTCTTTGGATTGATTTGACAAATACATCGCGATTTTATAATAAGAGACAAATAGAAGCTGAAGGTTGTAAGTATATAAAACTGAAATGTCGAGGACACGGGGAAACTCCATCTGAAGATGCGGCCAAAGCCTTCTTTTTGATTTGTGAAGAATTTATAAGTCAGCATCCAGTAGAGATAATAGGTAGGTGAAGCCATTCGTTTATAATATTCTTCTTTGTTTTTACATAGTCCATTTCTACCATTTTTCAGGCCTGACTCTTTTCTTTTCTGAATAAAAGTTACTGGATGTATGAATGACAGTATAGCCAACAAAGTACATAGAAGTTGTAAGTCACAGCTGTGTTTTAGTATCTTCCAACATGTTTGGCCTACATGGCCATTCCTGGGCATATCACTTAAAATATTAATGGGAGGTACCCGCATTTACATGTATATGGATTGACAAATAATGTATACATTTATAAAGTACAGGAGTGGCCACAATGCAGCTTGCAAGCCGCCTGTGACATGTATGTCTGGTGTGACACGTGAAAGTTGCCTTGAAAAGTAATAATCAAAATTCTTGTAAATAACACTCTAGAACAGACTACTAGTGCATCTGTTGGATTGTCCAATAAGTAGTGGTTCCTAGTGTCACTAACAGCGCCACCTACGTTCTGTCAGGCATTGAGTATGGTTGCTGCTGTATGCTTGATTTGGTAAATGAAGACATGGCTGTTGCCTAAACTGCCTTCTGAAGTGCAGCTGTCAAAGCTTGTCTGTCTGGCCACCCCTGATATAGTACATAGTAAAAGTATACTTCAGTTGTTTAAAAATGTGGATCCTTTATGAAGTGGATCTAATTATAGAAAAGTGATACAAGAATGAAATGGAAATGAATGAAGATGCATTCAGCAAATATATCCAAAGAAAAAATACCGCTGATATTTATACTATTATTTGGACCTAAAAAGATAAGTGGATTATGGTTGCATATGTGGACATGAAAAAACACATCTTGAATCCTGTAGTGTACAACAATTTTTGGTCACTTTCTGTCCTGCAGTATTGAGTTCCATTTAAACCTATGCACCAGTTGTCCAGAAAATCATTCACAAATGAACATAAACTGAATTTAAATTAAGTATATTTTATTCCTAACATCTGCACAAAGTTTACAAATTCAGAACATTTGAATATTTATACATAGAGATTTTGCTATGAATAATATATAATACAGTGACATAAAACATTTTATTGTGAAATATGTAATAAAGGTAAAGCGATCCCCATACAGGCCTATTACAGTCATATTGGGTTCCAGGAGTCTGAGTTCTCTTAGATTTCTAGACAGTTGGCACATGAAGGTGGTAAGATTGTCAGCCATACACACAGGTTGCCTTTACCCCCAGGAAGAATTCCCGGTGCTCATTTCTGTTAGAGGCTGAGTCAACACCAGTGCCATAGTGCGGCCAGAAGAATTGTTAATGAAAAATTCCAGTGGCATCAGGAATAGAAACCTGTGAACTTCCAGCTTGTAGCTCAGTGCGCCACCACGTCCCCCAATTTGTAATAATAAATCGTAAATTCATTAATTCTTACTGAAAACAGCATTTAGTTTCATTGTTAAATGGGGAGAAATATAAATGCATATCAAGGCTGCCATGCTGAAAATAAAAGAACAGAATATTGTGCTAAGAAAACAAATGTAATATAGCCAGTTATGTTTGAAGATTACTGTTGTCTGGAATGTGATACCATGTAGTTTGTTGGACAGGTTTCTGTGAAATTTCTGTACATGCTGCTACACAACATTATATCCCACAGTCACCATTATGAGTTTTGTTTGCTTTTGCAGGTGTCCACTGCACACACGGTTTCAACAGGACAGGTTTCCTTATAGTTTCTTACCTGGTAGCACAAATGGACTGTAGTTTGGAAGCAGCCCTTAGTCAGTTTGCCGTTGTTCGGTAAGGCATATTACTGACTGGTATTGATTTCACAGTGCAGGATGTAATTTTAAAGTGGAGACCACAACAGAAAAATGTGGACTGTGGCTGTAAATTAAAAATTTAGAGAAGATGTTGCAACTGGAAGAATATTGTTAGTGCCCAAAGTGCTTAAATCCTGAACTGGAAGTTATATGACCATACAGATAGTGTCATAATTCTCTTTATTCATAATTTCTATGTACTTCTCCATATATGGTCCTTTCTCTCCCTTCCATTAGTTACAGTGACTTGTGTCAGATGTCTTCTCTCTCCCGTTGCATCTTCATGGTGTGTGTGTGTGGAGACAGCTTAGCCTTTACTTTATCTGTTGAGTAGTGACACCAATAGGTGTGCCTAATTTTAAGCGAAATGGTTTAATATAAGTGACATTTCTGAAATGTGTGTCGAGGTTCTCTGGCAAAACTTCACTTGGACCTTCATATTTCCTGGTAGACGCATGGGTATAGACTAATATTGATGCAAAGATCAAATATATCTGTTTGCATTATGGCATCAACATAATGTGTCTGTAGTTGAAAGAACATTGCTAGAAAATGGAAAAGTTCTCATCCTTCCTCATTTTTCTGTATGTGCATACCTTACCTGCTTTTACTCTGAGATAATGATTTTTATGTAAAACATCAATATGGCATGCTAATTTTGCTGTTACCAACCACTTAGTTCAAACTACTTCTCTTAGCCCACCAGGAATCTATAAAGGTGAATACCTGCAAGAACTGTATCGAAGATATGACGACATCAATGATACACCACCTCCACCTGAGTTGCCAGATTGGTGCAAAGGTCAGTATGCATCTTTTAGGGGCTATTGAAATCATATAAGGTAAAATTATGCCAGTACATAATTGATGGTGCATCACACTGCAAAGACTTATGGGGGTGTAGAAATGTATCTCAATGCATTATTGAGCTCACTGGGTGGTCTGCCTCATACTATGCCAGCTGTGCAAGCAGGGAAGGATCCCCTAGTACCCACTGCATAGGATCTGGTCTGGATGTGGTGGTGGTGAGAAAAATATCTCATCCTGCCAAGAAGTGGACCCTTATTCTTCCAATGTGGAGCTTAGCCATTATATAAACCGAGCTGTGCCAGCTGCCAGGGAGCTAAAATATAGTATGTAATGAGTATCAAAAATGGCCCTGCCAAAGTATCTTGTTGGTCATTTGTGGAACATACACATGTTATCAATTAAGAACTGTATCTGCTTTGCAGTAAATTCCTGTAGAGAAGGTCATGACCAGTTTTGGAGAGGGGATTTTTATTTTATTTCAATATGCCAGACCTGTGATAAATGCAAAATATTTGCAATGGATTATATGTAGTTGACATGGCAGCATCCCTTTATTCACTTCTCCACGTTTCTGGTCTTTGTATGTGCAGAACAGAAGATTTCTTAAAACTCACTCTCTGCATTATTATTATTATTATTATTCACCATAGGTGAGGAACACAGGTTTTATTATTTCCTATTAAGATGTCATTGTGACTGTTGTGGCCAGAATGATAATATAATGCTTGTTTCAATGAAACATTCAGGAATTGTTATGGCCAGAGGAGTAAAGGCTCTTAAGAGCAGTTCCCATGAGCACTGAGGTTAAAATCATATGCCACACCAGTTATTGGCTGCTGCTGGAACCAGTGTACCACCACAACAGTCACATCTTCACATGTACTGAATGTGCAGCCCTTTATCGCTGCTTTCTTTGGGGATCTTAACACATGGAAGTCACATGGCTGACGTCCAACACCTTCTAGGACACGGAGCACAGCGTATTCTGAACAGATTGGTCACATGAAAATGTAGTTGTCAAGGAACACTATGGCATTCCTCATGAGCATGCCAGGACACTTTGTCTTGGTGGCAGTATGAGGGTTTTGGAGGGTTCCACAATAGCACTGTGTGTCGATGTTGATGTGTTAAATGATTGTAGCTATGGACTGGATGAAGGTGTGAAGCCCACAGTACAATGGTTCCAGCAGTAACCTAGAGAATGCTTTGTGGAGAGGATCCACTGGCAGATGTTTCAATGGGATGCCTGCCGCAGTGCTCATGAGTACTGTTTTTAAGAACCTCTGCTTCACCTAGAGCAGTCCCAGAGCAGATTTTATGTTAAAAGTCTCGTTGTGTTCATTTTCATACTTTGGTGTCAGCAAAAAAGTTGAACGTTTTAACTTGTACAGCACTAACAAGAGGAAGTAGTCACACTGCTAATATGTGGTTGGTCACTTGAAAATAAACGGTGCATAAAGTGGAAAAAGTGTAACAAGACTTCATACCAAATGTGTGAATATAGTGGTAACACTGTAGACATATTTCAGAGATGCCTGATTTGAATCTTGGCCAAGTTATCGGCTGTCTTGATTGAGGCTTTATGTGGTTTGCTTCAGACCCTCCATTAAACTGCCAAGTTAGGATCTCAGTTGGGCCATAATAATACCTTAAAAATCATTTCCAATTTATCAGTCATCCTACCATTGGACACTATTCAAACTGAGTTACTGAGAACATCATGAAACAAACTGCAAAAACAGTGTGGGCCTATGTGCACAAAGGTGTAATACAATAAAGCACTTCATACAAAGAATACAGATTTTTTTGTGGTGTAACAGCCAAACTCAGATCTAGGCCAATTTATCATTTAGGTTTCCAGATCACACACCTGGTAGAGTTCCTCTGAATGAGTGGTCAGCTTTTTGCATAGGCTGCTACCTACACAACACACAGCAAGCAAGGGATGAACATTCATGCTCTCAGAGGGATTAAAACCTAAAATCCAAGCAATCAGCTGGCTTTAGACCTACACAGTAGCCTGCACATCTACCAGGATCAGTTACAGAGTGTATTAGCATGACAGAGGTAGCCTTGGATCTGAAACACAGCAGGGGAGAAAATTGAGAGGCTGAAGTAATATTTTTTTAATATAAAGTTTCTAGTATAGAGCCATCCTGAGATTGTCATATTTTCATTACAAAGTTGCTTTATTGTCTGAGCCAAGTGCAGAATATAATTTTTTAACAGACCTGTTACATAGGCTTTATTCTGAAAGTTGTGGGTTGTAATTGTTGCATTTGTTGTGTGGGATAGTGTTTTTGGTATTATTTTTCTGGGTTTTACAAGTCTTTAACTTCATAACAGCATGATAAAAATCCCTGTTTATTAATACCAGGAACAGCTAGAATACCTACCAGCTGTGCCTTTAAATTGAGTGGGTTGAAGAGGGTGTTGCACCTCTCATCTCTGCCTGTATTCACTTCCTGTAGCTCTTTGATCCAAAGTAAGGCAACTTGGTTTTCAACATCTTCTTTTAACACATTAACTGCTGTATTTGTTTCAGTGGAATCTAACTGCATATGTAAGGTACTGGAGACAGTAGGGATATTTGTCCTCTAAGTTCATTATTGTCATCACTGCAACAGATAATGTGAAGCCATTCATATACATTATACCCCTATGTTTTTTAAACCTGGCTGGAAATATTGCTGTTTAAACAGACTGTGTTTTATTTTTTACTCTGAAGTGAATTTAAGTTTATCCTGAAACAACTATGGAGAACAGTTCCTTTAAATTTCTTCTGTTTTCTCTGTGGTAACTTCAAACACAGCCAATGGAGTGCTGAACCTTTTTGCAAAGGACATGTGAAGTATTGCCATATACGTGTAGGCATGCTGCTACTGCAACTGTTGGATGTTTATCAATGTATGAAATGCATGGAAGAGTAAGCCATGATAGCTCAGTTGGTAGAGTGACAAGCACACAGACTGGTCTTCAGTTTTTGGCTGGGACCAGAAATTTTTCTCCTCTCATCACTGTCCTCAAGTGAGTACCAGATAAAGCGGCCAGAATGTGTACCTGCCAACTGACCTCCACCCCAGCTTGATGTGCAGGAAGGGTTGATGATGATTTGTGGCCATGCCATATCTCAGACAGTCACTGATCTTTCACCATGGATGTCTGGGTTCATTCCCGGGCCATTTCATGTGGAATTTGGGTGGACAGAGTGGTACTGAGACATGTTTTCGTTCAAATACGTCAGTTTTTTGCCATCAGCATCATTCTGCCAGTACTCCATACCCATTCATTCAGTTATTGTCAATGCTATAATCTCAGCAGTTTGAAGTGTAGTTAGATCAAGATGATGACAACAACGAACTTGATGGTGATGGTGGTCATCATCATTGTATATCCACCCCATCCCAGAGGCTACTGATGCTGAGTTGGGTGTCTAGTTTCTCGCATTTAAAGTGTTGTAGCTTAAAAGAAACTGCAACCTCTTCCTTCCTCATCATTGTCATTCATGATCTTACTCTCATTTGACACAAAGCCAAATAGCTGAGAAGGCACCCCATGTTTACAGTGTTAGTGATTTTGGATTTCTTTTAGTTTAAGATTTGAGATGTGTGTCAGTCACCTTGGGTTACTCAGTTTGTGCTCTGTACCTTTTGTCTCATGTTATTCTCAGTCTCAGTGCATAACATATGTGACCCAACTGAGTATGTGCCTAATCGTGCTGTCACCCGAGGGCAGGGACAGATACAGTTTCTACAGTTTTATGTTGTTGTCAGAACACTGGATAATGGCAGAAGTCTGGGAAACAAGTAATTGTCAGAACCCTACAGAATTAATGTAAGTTACTTGGTTAATGTCTTTGTGATAGCCTGAATTAATGTGTAGATGGAGAAGTGCTTTAAAAATGTTATATTCTGCGCAGTCAGAATTCGTGCTTTTAAGTAATACTTTTTCTTTCCTCAGAATATGATGACAGTAATGGTGATGGTGGTGACGATGAGGATGGCAGTAGTTCTTCTGACGCTGCTGGAAATGCAGGTGGAAGCAGGTCAGTTGTAGGGTGCAAATAAAATGAAAAATTAATATCTTCAGATCACGTAATTAGAAATGTAGATGAAATGTAAGACTTTACTGCAGTCAGGGAAGTGCAGAACTTAAGTGTGGAGGTCAGTGAAGAGAAGTAATAAGTTATTGAAAGGAAATCCGTTGTCACTGAGTCTTTTTATTGTCAGTGGACGGCGGCGGAGACGGGAGATTCACGTCAAAAATCCAACTTTCATGGAGGGTGTACCTGGTGTGACTCCCGTTACCACACAACCGAAGCTACAGAATATACAGCGGAAAGTCCAGGACTTCTGCAGCTGGCGGAGGTACTTTGATTTTTTTTTATATCACTCAGATTCTGCCAGAAGAGATGTACATATATTTACAGTGTCGATCCTGTACAACAATTTTCATTGCTATTTTTACAATCTGGTGCCATTATTTACAATCTGTAAAATGTAACACGAGTGACAATTTGGGCACATGTAATATTAGCTCATATTTAAGATATCTTTGAAACTGCAGTACAGACTCTTTCTTGAGGAATTATATGTGCGGTTGTGTAATTTACTTTTGTGATAAGTCTGATGCTGGGTTTTGGTCCCATATTTACAAAAGCCCTTTGTTGGGGCTTGTCCTGAACCATATGGAATGTTATCCTTGTATCTGTGACTGAATCCCACATGAGGTATCTTTCACGCAGCTTTTGAAACTAAAGTTTTTAGGCATTTCCCTCATGAAATCATTTTCTTCAACATGGTGAAAAAATTATCTTTCTGTACAAAGTGTCAGTAGAATGCAGGACATTAGGATCAGTATTGGGGTGATCCTAATTTGTGATCACCCAGGTCTTATCATATCATTAAATTTTAGCATACAGCCTGTTGTGGCAGAAGCACTATTCATTTTAAATGCCCACTATGGAACAATGCTTTTCTTTCAGAAGAATAGAATGTGTGTTTAACGGGACAGCTTTGTCCCGTTAATCTGTTAAAGATTAAGAAAATTTAGTATGAACTAAATGCAGAAGCTAGAATAGTAGACTGTCTGGAAGCCTTGTTTGTGGTATATATCTTTCTCCTTTCCAGTTATCAAATTTTTAAAATTGTCAAGTAACCATTGACCTTCAGAAGTTACATTATAAACAGGAACACATCAGAGGAACATTTGATTTTTCTTACAGCACTGGGTTTCCTGGCTGCCAGCCTGTGTCAATGGACTCAAATAATTTGAGGTTACTGCATGATAAACCTTACAGAGTTTCATGGAAAGCTGATGGCACAAGGTAAGTCAGGTGATGTATTTGAGGTTTTCACAGTGGCAGCTGTGGAGACTATTGTCTTTTGGAATGTGACACCATTGTCTAGTAAACTACGTTCTTCTGTTGAGAAAGATGGCGACATCAGGTTCTTCTAAAACTTCAGTAAACTTCTACCAGACTACATGACATACCATCACAGAAGGCAGTATTCTTTACTGGCTGGGTGCTTTTGTACATTCTGTGCACAAACTACATAGCTGTATAATTGGAGGTCATAACTGTATGTCCATCTACACGGTTATTTTTTTCCATTTTATTTTATTTTTATTTTATATATAATACAGAACTGAGCACTGCAGTTCGTTTGGCATCACTGGTGGTTATGCAGCAGTACTGCGATGAATGGTTGTGTAGAATCTGTATGCGGGCACGTTCTGCTTGAAGCTGTACGCCCTGTACTTGACAGATTTACGTGAAATTTGGTATTTTGTTCTGCAATAAATGTTGTTAACTAAGTCATTAAGATATGAAGCATTTTTTCCATATGATTTTTGTTTAGCTGGCACTACTACTTGTCTCAAATATCCCTGAGGGTATGCTGTACCTTGAATAGGCAATCGTGCATAAGAAACTTGCTTTGTGCTGAACATGATCTCTTGTATGATGATCGTAGTAACCACTATTTCAGCACTAGCCTTTGCAATATCAGCAATATGTCTTCGTAAATAATATCAGAAACTGCATTATGAGGATGAAATATAAAAGCATGAACGTCAGGTCGTCATGGACAAAATAAGAAATTGTATGTTATTTTTATTTATTAATTTAAATTCCTGTGACTTCTCTTTCCTTTATTATTGTGTCAGTAACATGGCCAGCTGTTTTACTGGTGCCGAATGAAAATTTTGAAAGGAAGCTACTTTTGTGGTGGGGAATAGTTCTTATTGAAGTAGTACGTCATTGCGTCTGAATTTCCCTCCAGTGCATGACCAACAGAAGTGTTGAAAGTAATAACTTTCTAGCGATTACATAACAATTTACATCACTATCTGATATTAAGACACCCTCATAAATGAACATCTGAGTCAATGAAGTATGCATGATTTTCCTCTATAAAATGTTTTCACTTGTAAAGTAGCTGGTGAAGAGTGAAAGGTAAATTTTCCCCTGTGGACGCCATGTGGGGAAAGCAGTGGTATAGCTGCACTGATAACCTGGGCAGTAGATGTGGGTGAATGGTCAGCCTTATGCCCCAGCCACCCTATCCATGGGGAAAGAGTCCATGGTACCCATTGACAGGGAGGCTGGGTGGTCCACAGAGCCACTCCAGACATTTTAGAGAAGAGAAAAATCTATTGCCCTTGCCAGGAATCATAACCAAGACCTTCCAGCCTAGTGACTGTAGTGACTACACTATCCTAGCTCTTTTTCATGTAATTAAATAGACTGGAATGTTAATGTTTACTCCTCTCAGGTCTGAGAAAGTTTTTCTTGCAGGTATATGATGCTGATTCTGCAGGAGAATGAAATATACTTCATTGACCGAGACAACTGTGTATTTCAAGTATCTGGATTGAAGTTTCCACATAGGAAGGACCTCAAGAGACATTTAGTCAACACTCTTCTGGATGGGGTACTTACTGCATGCACATCATATTTTTTGTTAGCATATTGAAGTCTAGAAGACTGCAGTGGACAGCGCATGTGGCAGATATGGGGAAAACAAGGAATACGTGTGAAATTGTGGTGGCGAAATATCTTAGGGTACATACACGTAGAAAATAGTGATGAAGTCGGGAGGATAATATTAAGATGAATTTAACTTCATTGTTGCAGTTCTGTGACCACATTATTAGTTAATGTCAGTAACAGAACCAAATTGTTATAGATACAGACCTCTCGCATGTATTTCACACATGGCTGCTGTGTAGCCTGCATGAATTTTAAATTGTTTATGTTGTCAGTAGTGTGGGTCCTTACCATGTTGTCCACAGTCAGTCCAAAAGGTAAGGGAATATGGAGGTGATACACAAATGTGCACAATCTTGATACTGTATGGCAGCTCAAATATTATATATGTGTAGATAAAATGTCGTGTTTTTGTTTCAGGAAATGGTTATTGATAAAGTGAATGGGCAAGAAATTCCTCGATACTTGGCCTATGATATTATCAAATTTGATGGTTGTGATGTTGGCAGATCTCAGTTTTATCCCATTAGGCTTGCATGTATTGACGTAAGTTGCAGTCATATTTCTGTACTCAATTATTGCCACTGTTCTCAAAATATAGGAATATTTCGTTCTAAACTAGTGATATTTATTCATGTAAGGTAAAAAAATTAGAATTCTTTTTTTGTTAAAGTGGAGGATGAAGTTCTTTTTTAGTACTGGTACTGTTTATTTTCTGCTTCAGTTTGATTTTCTTAATAGCTTCAGGTTTCATTGTAGTGTGTTCCACATGATACTGAATTTGTTCAGAGATATGATTTAATCCTACTTTACATCTGAAAACCATTATTCAGTGGATCTTTGTATCATGCAGTTATTTAAAATACAGTGAAACTGATTTAAGGCTATCTGACATAAAATGTTTTCTTCCAAAGACATTAGAATAATCTAGTATTCAAAGTTTCCTGTATGATTAACATTCATATTTCCCATTTTGAAAGGATTCCTTGCCTAAAAGACATCTGAGTACATTTGTGCACCAGAATCTTAATTTTCCCAAGTTCACATACATACATTTTGTTTCAAACACACAGTGATGATATGGTGTGCAAAGTTTCTAAAGGTTGATGTCTAAGGTAATTTCCACAAATGTTTCACATAGCTTGACATGCGGTTGACTTGCGATCTGTGTTGTCTGTTGTAGCGGTATGCACATCATTGGTGAATGCAAAGCGTGGTAGTGTTTGAGACCCCTTCTTGTTATCCGGCCTGTGACAGACCATTTTGATGATATAAGTCTCTGTCTACTACTTCTATGTTAGTGCTATCAAGTAGGGGAGGAATTCGGGTCCAAAACAGTTGGAATATTGTTAATATGTTTCCAGAAAATGTAAAATATTAGAGACATAACCTCACACTGTGTGGAAAGTCTACAAGGTAAAAAAGTGAGGGGTTATGTGGAGCATGTTGTGAGTATGTAACTGATTGATTTGAAGTACGTACATTGTTAATGGAAGTCATCTCATTGTGTTTATTAGCAAATAAACTACACTTATTCAGTCAAACACAACACAGGTTTTTTTTCATTTTTTTCATTTTTGTTCCGTGCAATAGTTTATGATTGTAAATATGGGCCAACTACTTGCACTGTTTTATGTTATTAAAATATTTATTTACATAAAATAATTTAAAACATAAGAC
>Ga0123355_10016065_pt1 | contig 11783 bp, 10 predicted proteins | sample TergutEmb28metaG_3_FD_89872 | JGI IMG/M metagenome (GOLD analysis project Ga0123355, IMG submission 89872) | Embiratermes neotenicus P1 segment gut microbial communities from Petit-Saut dam, French Guiana - Emb289 P1 | ecosystem: Host-associated > Arthropoda: Insects > Digestive system > Gut ...
ATACTTCACAAAACCGAAACACCGGCCGCCAACTTCAATCCATTCTTTTTAATAAATATGGACCAAAAGCGCTTTTTAATATTAACCTAACGACATGAATTAGTATGTCAAAGTCTCTGGCCCTAAATTGCTGTGACCGATTTTTTTCACCTTGACAAAGCACACACTTCAAATAGTCGAAACCCGTGCGACATATACTATAGTTGCTTGCAACCTACGGCACATATATACAGGACGTGCAAAAAACATCTAACAACATTTCCAATAATATACATACAAGGGTGTCCTCAAGTACTCCAACCTGACTAAATACCTACTTCCCATAGTCGAAACACCTACCACTCCTATCAAAAATATAATCCGCCCTGACAAAATACCTTCTTATCTAGTCGAAACTACAACCGCCATCTTGAATTTTGCCGCCATCTTGAATCGATCCTTTTTAATAATACTGACCAAAAGCCCCCCTTTACTACTAACATATGTATATATGTATGTATGTATGTATGTATGTGGGTTTGACTATATGTGTGTATGTATGCATGTGTGTGTTGCACCTGCTCTGGCTCAGGGAACATAAAAGGAATGAGTAGATTTTTACTACTCACAAAAGTGCCGTATATAACATATAATTATATTCTGTAAATTTCAATATTAATATATGCACAAAACTGGTTAGTAATTTCTTGTAATGAAACTGATTGTTGAATTACACTGTCTTGGTATTAATAGTTGTTACTAGCCTGCTCTAGTTGAGCATGTAACATGAAGCACTGAATCCAATAATTCCTTCTTTTGCACAATTACAATTTAGAAGAAGTTAAGGCAATGAATAATTCTGTGCATTATTCCTTGTTCTTGTAGACGTTGGACAATTATACTTTGGTCAAATAACCACTTACATACACAAATAAAAACATAAAACCTTTTCACTTGAAGACAAATATTAACACTGGTGTGTATGAAAGGATATATCTTGAGCAATTGTCGTGGATGAAAGTGTTAACCAAGATTCCTTTGTTCAAGACGCACTAATAACTTGCAACTTCACAACACTGTTGGGTGAAAAACCAGTTAAATGCAGAACACTGGGAACTCTGTTTGCAGTGAATGCCCAGGGGAGACGACGACAAAAACAAAGAAAAACAAATGAAGTGCATTCTGAAGCTTAGAGCGCACAAAGGAAACTGTGAGGCGGCTGGCGACGTTGGAACATTCCGTTCGCTTGGGTCGCTGTTTTTTCTGCGTTCACTGGCTTTAGTGTGGACAAGCGAAGCCACGCTTCTCCCCCAAACTTAGCATTAGAATAAAGCCCAAATTAGTATGAACCAGAAAATGTCACGTGCTAGAAGCTTCGAGAACATCGCATGATGATGACATGCCCTAATCCTTGAAATACACAACAGGCGGCAGAATGGTGCGTCATATGATGCAATGCTATGTACAAATATTAAAACGTGAAAATATTTACAAATTAAACAGAAAATTCTGTTCCTTGTGTGAACATACTGCCAGCCAGGAAAAATGTGGTCTTACGTTTTATTAACACAATGTAAAGAACACATTTTGTAACAGGGCGTTTGAATAAGCCTTTGGGGGTCTTTATGGTGACTACCCGAACATTGCCATCCTTGCCGTTCTGAGTCTCCTGGATAACAGCTGTTGGCCGCTGCAAGGGTGTTCTGTTTTCTTCTCTTACCAGGACCAGGTCCACAGGCTACAAGTTGGGGTTTTTTTCAGCCATCGTTGACGTTGATGTAGGCTCCGGAGATAATCCTTTGATCATCGCTGCCAGAACTGCTGTAACTGCTGCTGGTACATTTGCCACATGGAAAGCCTGTTAACTTTGACATTAGTTAAGTCAATGGCAGGTAATTGGGTGAGTGGTTCACCAATAAGAAAGTGTCAAGTTGACAAAAAGTTAGGATTGGAAGGGTCGTCGGTTAAGGCACACAGTGGTCTGTAAATTAGACAGGCCTATTTCTCTCACAACAGTGGACAAAGTTCTTCATAGTTGGCAAATAAGAACGCAGTGTTCTTCGCAGGTGGTATTTCATTCATTTCACTGCGGTCTCTCATAATCCTCCGAAATGTGGTGCGTGGGGTTGAATGAAACACCACATGCATTCTTCTGCTGCCAGGAAGTCCTGGATAGTTGCCTTCTGGGATGGGGATTGAAGCATCTTGTAAACTGCATGGAGATCATTGGCTGCACCTTGGACGTTGGTACCATTGTCAGAATGAATGGTCCTTGGTCTTCCTCTTCGAGCAATGAACCGTCTCAGGGCAGCAAGAAATGCTTCAGTATTCAAGCTGGTGACTGCTTCAATGTGGATTGCCTTGGTGGCAAAGCAAACAAATAAAGCAATGTAACCCTTAATGTTGTTTTTGCTACGGGGTGTTCCGACTCTGAGGGAAATTGGTTAGCATAATCTACTCCTGTGTTGAGAAATGGTCTGGATGGCTGGACACTTGTTGATGGAAACTCTCCCGTGAATTGTTGGGTGGCCTGTACCTTTAGTCCGTAACAAGTCAGGCACTGATGGATGACTGACTGCACCAGGTTTATGATCCGTGTAATCGAATATTTCTCCCGTAGAGAGGCAATGAATAATTTGGACCAGCATGAAGAAGACTGACGTGTTCTGCTGACAAAATTTACTTTGAAAAATGATGATTTTCAGGAAGAATCATCTGTTGTCTTGTTTGGTAAGGTAGGGAGGAATGTTGTAATCTTCCCGACTCTGATGAAATCTTCATTATCTATGAAATGATGCAGTGTCTTGATGGAACTTTTGACTGCAACCTCTTTTTTCTCTCCTAGCTCCTTAATTTCTTGAGCATAGATCACTTGTTGTACCATCTTCACACAGCAAGTCAGAACCTGGTCCAGATATTGTGTGGAGAGGGTGGTTGATTGCCTGTTGTCCTCGGAATTTCCGCAGTTACTTATAAATCACTTGTAGTATGCAATTAATCGGATGAGTCTGTTCAACTTGGAGTATCTTGACGTGATGTCATCTGGAACTTCTAGAACTGTAACATTAACATTTCTAATTTCCAAATTGTTTGTGGGAATGTTGACCTCTGTTGTGGGCCAGCTGGATGACTCCTGTGTAATCCATTGTGGACATTTCCACCATAGTTGTGGATGTTAATAGTGTTGTAGCTTCAACTCTCCTTGAGAAGAGGTCAGCAGGATTGGATTGAGATGACACATGCCTCCGTGTCGCTGATTCTGTTTCTTCTTGAATAAGAGCATCTCTGTTGCCTACAAAGTTCTTCCATTTGTTTGGAGGTCCTTGGATCCATGTTAACACAATAGCAAGATCTGTCCACAGGTAGGACTCATTCACTCTCATGTTAAGGGCACGTACGGCCTTCTTTTACAGCTTGGATAACAAGGTAGTTGCACAAAGCTCCTACCTTGGTATAGTAAATTGTTGCAATGGTGCCACCTTTGATGTGGAGCACAAAAGTTCACAAGATATCTTGTTGCTGTCAGTGGAGCGAATGTAGAGGCAGGCTCCATATGCTCGTTCACTCCTGTTACAGAATCCATGAAGCTAAAGTTTGACGACATTGGGGCAGATCACCTTCCTGTTTATTTTAATCTGTGAAAGTTGTGGAATAGTCTGATGCAGATGATTCCATTCTTGTTGAAAATGAATAGGAAGTGGTTTATCCCATTGCAGTTTGTCTTGCCACTATTTCTGGAGAAATGTTTTATAGGCAATGACAGCTGGACTTAGGAGTCCAAGCGGATTAAAAATGGAGGCTTTTATAGCCAACATCTTTTTTGTACTTCTTGTAGCGTTTGTATGTGGTGGCTTTGTTCCGAACTTGCAGTTGATCAGTTTTTGGAATCCAAAGTAATCGTAGTGTGGTCACCCCATTGTCATTAGCTAGTGACAATGTTTGGTTTGTTTCCTTCAACTCTGTTGTAATGCTATTCAGGAATGTAGGGATGTTAGATGCCCACTTTCTTAATGTGAATCCTGCTGTATTGAGCAGTGATGTAAACTCTTGTTGCACGTTGATTGCTTCTTCAAGAGTGGGAGTGCCACTTAGAAGATCATCTACATAGAACTCTTGCTCATTACTTGGGCTGATTTTGGATGATGGAACTTCTTATCGTCTGCAAGTTTCTTGACGCCGCGTGTTGCCAAATATGGAGCTGAAGCTGTCCCATATGTTACTGTGTTCAGTTGGTACTCCTGAATGGGTTCTTCAGCTGAATATCTCCATAAGTTCCTTTTTAGATCTCTATCTTGTGGATGCACAGTGATCTGTCGGTACATCTTTGTTATATCTGCTGTGAAGCACAACTGATGAGTTCTGAACCGAAGTACTTTGGATTACAAATCTGGTTGGATCGTGGGTCCTACTTGAAGAATGTCATTTAATGACAATCCATTGCAAGTCTTGGCACTTCGATCAAACCAACTCTAGTCTTTGTTGTGTTACTGGTATCTTTAAAAACTGCATGGTGTGGCAGAAAATAGCATGGTTGCTTGGGTTCTTGGGACTTCACTGGTTCCATATGACCTAGTTCTTCATACTTTTCATAAATTCATGATGTTGTACCTTGAGGTCTGGTTGTCTTTCCAGCCTGCGTTCTACGGCATGCAGCCTTCGCTCTGCCAGTCTCTATGTCGTGATTTCATGTCTATAGATGCATATTGATTTGCCACAGCACTAGAATTATTGATGCCGTGTATGGAAGAGTGTGTCTGAGTTTTGGACAATCTCATACTCTTTACACACCTCTCTGTGATGAGGTGAGATTGTGTTGCGATATCGAGGATAGACCTGCATGGGATATATTGTCCGGAATTTTTCGGGGCTCAACTATTGCAGTTGCTAGTAATGTTTGAATTTGGGGTTTACCTTTGAATGTACAGTATGTTCTAATTTCTTTCGAGGCATTTTTCTGTTCATTTGCAGTCAACTTAATGTTAGTTGATGGCCCTTCGCTCTTGGTACGTGAATTATGGTTTGTTGACCCTCTACTATTTGTTCGAGATTGTAATTTATATGTAGCAAGGTGTGATGTTTATTGTGACACTGACGGCACACTTGTTTTGAACATGTGTGATTCCTTACATATGTTTGCAAACAATTAAAGCACAATCTCGATTATTTCGCATAATTAAGGCGCTGATTAACCTTCATTCTGAGGAATTTGTCACATCTGAACAGCCTATGTGATCCTTGACACAAAGAACACTGTATTCTTGTAGCTACATAAGTATGTGAAGGTTTCCTAACATTGCTTCCCATTGTGTGTGATGACCGTGAAGTGGCAGGAACGATCTTCAGTGACCGGGTAGACTAAATTAGTTCTAATGCTCTGCATCTTGACTCCAGGAATGTCAATAATTCTGCTTGTGTTGGAAGATCTATGCAGGAAGCAGTGATGAGCTCCCATTCTCGTTGTGTTTCTGGATCAATGGTTGCTAACATCAAATGATTCAACACCAAATCTTGAAGAGGCACATTTAAGAGCTTTTAGTGCATTCATGTGACTTGACACATGGTTAATTAATTGACGCAGTGATGATGCGTCTCCCTTTCTCACCTGGGGCAAATGGCATAAATGCTTTTCATGCATCATGGCAATTAATTGTTTCTTATTTTAACGTTGAGTTACTAGTTGCTAGGCAACAAGAAAATTTTCATTTGTGATTTGTAAGTTACTTATCAAGTGTGTGTATGTAAATATGAATGTATGTATTTATGTTTGTATATATTATTTATGTATGTTTTTAAAACATTTTATGCTCCATTACTGGGAGTGATAATACATGCCATATATAATATATACATATACAATTTTAGAGACAGCTACGTTGGTTTTTTCCATACTTTGAAGTTAGCTTAATCTGCTTGGTTATTGTGAATTTAACACTACATTGATTTTATCAAAAAATTTTATTATAAATTTAACAAATATTTTAAGACTTTTCCTTATGAAATTATTTTTACCTGTTGGCCAAATGTCTGTCTTTAACACTGTTGATATTAAGCTGTCACATTACTTATTACGCAGCCCACATTCGAATAACAAGTAATCTATTGTTGGTCCTTGGTTCCAAATGGACATGTGGGTGTTTCATTTATTTTAAATCGGTGCAATTATCTTATATTGCCATCCCCGTTACCATAGATGTGAAGTTATAGTTAATGTTTATTTCCATATATATATATATATATATATAAACTGTGAATTACACACAAACCTTCATATACCTTGAACTAGAAACACGCCTTCATTAACAGTGAACTACACACACGCACAACGAGTCAGAACATGCTGCCTTAACACCGACCTTGTCCATGTCAACGTACACGATAGAATCGTTCATTCATTTTTAGCCAAGAAATGTACAGGGCTCCCTGATGATGGATCCATTGTAACCCGAAACCTTTTGGAACACTTTTAAAAATTTTATAATTTTAAATGTAGGTAAATATTTTTTATTGTGTATTAGTTGGATAATAATGTTTTTAATCATCATTGATGCAATGTGCAATCTTGGCGATTGCATTACAGGGTATTTTGCAACTATTGCAGTTATTTATAGGACTGCTGTGCTACATCAGGTCGGTTCTGTCTTCTTGACTTACCAGGACAGGAAAAATGAAAGGTACAATTCACCGAAGAACATGCCATGAAGGCCCAGAATGTCAGTAGAGTTATAGCTCTACTCTTTCTTTAACGTCGACGCTAGATGGGGTGAGTGGTCCAAGCCACTCCCAGACAGCTTTACCCTTAGGAAAGACAGCCGCTGTCTATTTTACAGGAGGTCGGGACAGGTGCGGAAAATCTCGCCCACAACGGGATTTGATACCCGGACCGCTCTGTCAGGACCGAAAACATACTAAAACTTTATCCAGTTCACTTACCACCATTACTTTGTTAAATGTGATCGATCGGTAACAAAATTTTACCTTCAGTGCAAAATAATCATATTTCAATTCGTTACGCGCACTTTGAAAGAAGCTTATTCATATGCGACGTGTACACAGTTCACAGCACAGTCCATTTGGAAGCCGATAAATTCAGATAGCTGTGCAGCAATCCATTTTAATATTATCCTAACTATGAATTACCGCAAAGCAGTTTCTACTCTCATATTTACTCTCAGGATTCTAATTGTAATTCCCATCTCTCCCATGCCCTATAATTATTTCTTCTTGACGTCGAGTAGCTGCTTAGACCAAAGGTGTGATTACTCAGTGGGTATAGTGAGTAGGGAATGGGCTGTAGAACTGATCAATCGGAATGTGATTCAAGGAAGAATCAGGTATGGCTCTACCCTCCAAACCGTCCAGAGAAGCTCTTGTGTCCACGCAACTTCGTAACCAATGGTTACCACGGGATCTCTTCTTACTAGCAAATTCATGTAGTTTTCGGATTATTGAATTTACTTTCCTATTTTAATATTTTTAAATCTTCAGCAAAGGCAATTAATTTTGTATGTCTTATAAACTCCAGTTTAAAATTGAATTTTAGAGCAGGTTTCAAAAGCCGGTTCCGCAACAAGACCCCTGTGAACATCCGATTGTAACACGTCTCTCTAGGCTGATATTGTTAGCGGTCATTACAGCATTTCTTTGACTAAAATGTCCTTTACTAATGTAATACAAGTTTCTAATGCATTTTGCAACTTTCAAGCCCTTTATGACGCTTGCCCACCCCGCTGCGTTGATTGCTCCTTTGACGTTTAGGCTAGTCATTATAACAATCTTCCTTTTTCTAGTTCCGGTTCTATGAAACTTTTTGCCTCCATAGCTGCGTCTGTTGTATTCTTTTGCGGCGTGAATCCACATTGACTCTCTATCAGTAATTCATTCTTGTGCATGTGGTGGTTAATTCTAATAATGAGGAGTTTTCTAGTACTTTTCCTTCAATGTTCATCAATCTTGCTGGACGGTATTTGGATGGTTTCTTACTAATTCCTTGGCCGGGTTTTGCCATTGGAATGATATTTGCTGTCTTCCATATTCTTCGGAAATTCCCCTTTTTAGGCATTGGTTGTATATTGCCGTTACTAGTCTGGGGAATTTATTAAATGTTCTTAGGAAGATATCACTTGTAATCTCGTGCCTTCTTTCTGTTGAAATTTTGTATCGTTTGTTTATTTCTCCTTGAGTATATTCTGCATCGCCTCTGGTACAAATTAGTTCCTCTATCATTTTCCTTATGTTCTTGTGGTGTCGATTTTCTTCTTCTCCGTCTGCTGTAATTAGATGATCTAACATTGTAAACATTGTGCCTAATATACTTGATGTCTTTGTGTCGATAGTTTTCCGCACATAAGTCATGAATCTATTAGTTCGTCCTTTTCCTTTTGCCAGTTTGTACACATGGGACCATGGATTTACAGATGCTGCAACATTACAGTACTCTTTTAACGATTTGAGCTTTTATTTTCTAATTTCATATTGATACTTTTCTTCTCTTCAACGTATTTGTGTTTCCTGCGTTCTCTCAATTTCTCATCACTTCTTATTCTCTAATATAATCGTCTTAACGCGTTAATTCTTTTCCGCATTATAGTAAGACTGTCCGTCCACCAGGGGAATGATTTCTTCTGCTTTGTCATTTTCTGTGTTTTTATTAATTTAAAAGTTCCCTGCCTGCTGTTTGTATAGCCTCAGTAAATAAATCAACTAATTTCTCCAAGTCACTTCCTTTCGCTACCGTTGTTGATAGGTTCATGTCCATTTCTTCTACTCGTCCGTTGTAGATTATATTTTTGAAAATTTTGGTATTTCATTTTCTAATATTCGTAGTATTTGTCCTCTTTTCTATGTAACTTATACACTGGTAGTTGTATTTGTTTTTATAACTGTTGTCTGTTCCAATTTTGTATTTCTAGAAAACTGTGATCTGAGCCGTTCTCTTCTTCACTGATTTCCCATTCTTTCACATCTCCTATTAGGTTATTATTTGTAATTGTTAAGTCTAAGTTACTTGAACCTCTGCTGTTGTGGAAAGTGAAATTTTAACTTTGTTAATTTATTATAATGATATGTCTGCTTGCCACGTACTCCGCCATTTATTTGCCACGAGTATATTTTATATTGTCATGACAAGTCTTTGATCGTGAATTGCTCTCAGTAGCTATTAAAATTCTTGCTCCTTTGGCGAATTGTAGTATTTCGTCAATATTTTAAATCTGTTTTCTATTTGTTCCTCAATATCGAGGTACGTACTGACTGCAAAGAATTTTAGTTTTTCGTCTATTATTTCTAAACGTATTGCTTCTTCGTTTGATATGTGTATAAAGAGCATGGCGTCTATGTTTTGTTCGGGATAAAAATGGCTGCTCTGTGTTTCCCGTTTCCAGCAGTAAATATTCTGAAATTCTTTTCGATTCCAACTATTCTGTTTTGATATTCGTATGGGTTTTGGACAAATTTGAAATCTGTTTCCTGTTTTTCAATCATCTTCATCTTATTGTAAATTGCGGATCTTGAGTGCTGGAGGTTAATTTGAAGGCATCGAGTCTGTTGTTGATTTTGCCTGAATGTTACCGTGTTTTGTTGGTAGTGTGCCTTACTGATGTTAATAATCAAAGATATTCCTTATTTTGTTATTACTGCTTGGAGGCTGGGACAGTCTTTCCTTAATGCCGAATGGTTTTCGTCTATCTTTACATTCTTTTGGTAACTAATATAAGTAATAAATAATATAAGTACTTCAATTGTTTCTTTTGTGTTCCTCGTCTCGGATCCATCTAGTTTGTTAGGTTAGTTATTTTATTTTTGAGTCGTATTTTCCGTGCTGCTAATTTGTAAACTTGTGACGTCTTTGTGGAGGCTGTCACTTTGCAGTATTCTTTCCATGAGTTTATTTTTTCCTTCTTTATTTCTGTATTTATGTATTTATGTCTGTATGTATATATGTATGTGTGTATGTGTGTATGTATGTATGGGTGTATGTATGTATTTATGTGTGTGTATATGTATGTATTTTTTAAATATGGTTTTATTGCTTGTTCCATTTCGTTTGTAATATTACAAGCTATAAATATTTAATAATTATTCATTAACATTTGTTCTAATTCCTCTGTTATTCTGTGTTTAGTTGGTCGAAAGGGATTTCGTCAATAAATTTTACAATATCTCAATAGTGTTTCCTTATTAAACTTTTTTATTTGTTGGTCAGCTTCCATTCTGTACGACGGTTGTCTTCAGTTTTTCTATATATTTTTTAACTTTTCGCATTCATAGCTTACGTGGTCATTTGTCAATTCTGCATTTCCGCAGAGGCGTGTTTGTTCCTTGATAATTTTAAAACGGTGTAAGTATGCTTTTGTCTTTATATATCCCGTTAGTATAACTACTAAATGTTGAGTGAAGTTTATTTCCATTTTTAGACTCTCTTGTACGTTCGTGAAATATTCTTTAGTTATGCTTACTTTGGTGGTTTGTGTCCAGTTTCTTTGCCATTCCTTCAGGCTTTCTTCTTCTAACCCTCTCGTCAGTACGCTTTTTGGGAGTCTATTTTTCTCTTATGTTAATGACTCATTCGACGACGTTTTCTTGGATAATGTGTCCGCTAGCTCATTTTCGAATAATCCTGAATGTGCTTTGACCCAGCAGAGCGTTATTTCCCAACTTGTTCTTGTCATCTCGATAAATTTCCTTCTTATTTCTTCTATTATGTATGTGTGTATTTTGGTGTTTTGTAGTTAGTCCAATGTTATTTTACTGTCCGTGTATATTGTCATATTTTGTCAGTCCTGAGTGCTTTTCCTATGTATTGTATCGCTGCTAACATCGCTAATTGGTCTGCCTGATTATTTGTGCATTTTTTGTTTAGCCGAACTTGTACGCTTTTAAAGTGTTGCCCTGATTAAAAAATGGCTTCCCTGAGCCATCTCGCTTTTCTCTCATGCTCTCATGGGTGTATACGAGGTCTGTAAATAAAGTAATGAGACTGCCTGCGTATCGCACGATCTGGCAACACCGCGGGCTTGCCTTCAATGAAAGTTAGATAAGAGTCTCGTAGACTTCTAGTATGAGTTTCAACTCGCTACCTTCACCACGCTAATTTTAGTGCGGTTTCTTGTGAAGCAGTTTGTGTGTGTGTGTCACGGCAATGGGAGAGCGCAATTTCGAGCAAAGATGTGCAATCAAGTTTTGTGTCAAACTTGGGGAAACCGGTATTGAAACTTTCAATAAACTGAAACAGGTCTATGGGGAGCATGTTTTGTCGAGATCACAAGTGTTCAAGTGGTTTAATACATTTTCAGAGGGCCGTGAATCCATCAAAGATGGACCCCGCTCTGCAAGAACTTCAACTTGAAAAACTGATAACAATGTGGTGATAGTGGTAGCCCTTGTGCGGTAAGACCGTCGATTCACAGTGCGAATGATCGCTAGTGAGTTAAATTTGAACCACACCACGGTCCATCCGATTTTAACAGAGGAATTAGCCATGAAAAATTGTGTGCGAAGTTTGTTCCCAAAAACCTGACAATCGAACAGAAGGAAAATCGGAAAGACGTGTGTCTTCATCTTCTGGAACGGATCCAAAGGGAAGAAATTTCTTGAAGAATGTGATTACAGGTGACGAAATATGGATTATTGAGTACGATCCGGAAAAAAATACAAATTAAGGATTGGCAAACATCTGCATCACAACGTCCGAAAAAGGCGAGAAGGGGCAAATCAAAAATAAAATCCATGCTCATTTGCTTTTTTGACAGTGAAGGGATTGTCCATACAGAATTTGTGCCTCAAGGACACACTGTTAATCAGTTTTA
>Ga0123355_10016066_pt1 | contig 11783 bp, 7 predicted proteins | sample TergutEmb28metaG_3_FD_89872 | JGI IMG/M metagenome (GOLD analysis project Ga0123355, IMG submission 89872) | Embiratermes neotenicus P1 segment gut microbial communities from Petit-Saut dam, French Guiana - Emb289 P1 | ecosystem: Host-associated > Arthropoda: Insects > Digestive system > Gut ...
CTCCTAACTGAATCGTAAGCTTTCTTGAAGTCTATAAAGAGCTGATGAACTTCTTCATTGTATTCCCATTTTTTCTCAAGTATTTGGCGAATGCAGAATATATAATCAATAGTCAACCTGTTGTGTCGAAAGCCACATTGATGATCCCTGATAATTTCCTTCGCATATGGAATTAACCTTGAGAGCAGGATGTTGGATAAAATTTTAAAAGTGATATGCCTTTATAATTATTACAATTCGTTTTATCCCCCTTCTTAGGAATAGGTACTATGATCGACTTCTTCCATTCTTCAGGCAGTTTCTCCTTCTTCCAAATAGAAGTAATAAGTTTATGAATCTCCAAGCAAATTGTTCTACCCCCTGCTTTAACCAGTTCCACCGGTATTTGATCAATACCTGGCAATATAGTGTTTTGATATAAATTCAGTTAACATGTGTTTTGACAGTGAAACATAAAACAATCTGGTCTCAATAAAATAAGCCAGGAAGTGTGGCCACAGGCATATACAGAGCTGATGTGATTATTTTAGTTCAGAATAAATATCTGAGCACGAGCAGTGCATATCTTCCTCTACATCAGTGAAACAATACGAGCATTTTTCAAATTTGCTTGTAACACCGTATGTGTTGCCCACAGCCAACTTCTAGATAATATCCTGCATAGTATACAATATCACATTCATCTCACAGTTTTGGTAGACTATATTAAGTTATTATAGTACAACTTACAGCACCATATTCTGCATCATTGTTTTATACCCAGTACAATCGATATAATAATGGAGACCCTCATTATAACAAATATACCTAGTGTAATACATTTATGAGTGCTATCACCATTATGCAAAAGCTCTTATGAAACACAGAATATTAAATTTATTGAATTTTACTGTAGGTAGGGTTTAATGTATTCTATCCAAAAAGGAATCTGAGTATTTGCCTCAAACAAAATTGTGAAAAATACTGAAATACTTGCACTTGATAACAGACATTCTACACAATATAATTATATGTTATTATTATTCTTTACAATGTATATTTTAGAACTGTCAGGGTTGAGCCTACATTCAGAACATGGAAAATCATTTTGACTGTACTTTCATATTAAATACTGTAATATGTGCTGACACACACACACACACACAGTGTGGGCATAGCAATGACAGTAGCTTTCATTCAGAGTGTGATCACAAAATTCATGGATTGATTGTGAAGTAACATTCTTAGTTATTGTAGTATTCCTGTGCTACATAGTGGTAGAATAATCTGCTGAAACAATGTTAGAACTACAGAATGTCTGATTCAGAAGTGATGCACTACGATGTAACCTTGTGTTTGCAGTTTTTATTTATAAAAAATGAAAAACTGTAAAGAACAGTATGTAATGGAAGGGTTCGCCAGTAACTGGTTTCTCCATAACAAACTCTGCTTTATTTGCACAGGAACCTCATAGGTTGTCCCGCATCCTCTGAAGTTTCCAGATCTGACCACCTTTCACGATTTTCTGTTTCCAAAATCCATGTTACTACTCAAAGGGAAAGAACTGGTAACATTATTGTAATCAAAGAAAAAACTGTAGACTACACTTGTGGAGTCCAAAATACAGGACTTCCATAGAAGCTTCCAACAATGCTAAACTTGCTGGTCTTGCTGAACACACATATAAGAAAAGAATTAATTCCATAAACTTCCTATCATACACAACAAATGTTAGAAGAAGTTACTGTATGACCTGAGGAATGGCATAAATTTTTGGATGCTTTACATATAACAATCTATCAGTCATTATTAATATATTAAATAAGTTGATTTTAATTATATTCTTGACATTTAATAATGACTATATGTGATGAATCTTTAATATCTTAAGCTACAGTGCAATGCCCCTGAGAATGATCCCATTGGATTGAAGTGCATCTGGCAAGTAATAATACCTTCATACATAAGCTTTCATTCTGACAACAGTTTTTAAATACTCTGTTGCTTGAGGACCTTGAGGACTGTGGTTAACCCACTTGATGAAGTAACTAACTATTGACTGAGAAATCAGTGTTTGATTGTAGATGTGGACAGATTTTCCTCTGCAACACCATGTCCAGATTAAATGTGGGATCGACATAGCTCCCTTCCAGTAAGTACTGGAGCCTTGTCCCGTCCTCTGGCTTAAAATGGTTGGAGCATGAAAATGACACTCACATCCATTGGATCTTGGGTTCGGATTGAGTCAAATTCTACCTCCACTCCAGCTCATCTTAATCTCATGTTGCTTGGCTCATCATAAGGAGTCATGGGAGACTAGAGGGTTAGATGCCCACATTCATAACCTCAGCCCTCAACTGAGTGAAGGATTAGCTTCACCATTTGGCTGGTTTTACTCCTGGGGAAAGATCCCTATTACCCCACAGCGTTTGGGTGGGAGGGCAAGAGAAAAGTGCCTGCCGCTGCTGGGAATCAAACCATGGTCTAATTATAGGAATGGTGTGATTATCCGTGTGACTTTTGGTGAAAAATCTTTCCTTGAAGGTATCCCCAATTTGACGTGGTGGGGCTTGTGTGATCAGACGATCCTGGGAGCTATGCTGGCGATAGTGGAACTATTGATAGGGCCTCCCATGCCAGACAGGTCAAAAGTGATGACTCAGACAAAAGGGGATACCCTAGTCCTCCAGGTTGGGGGCTGGGTGTGGGCTGACAACCCCACCCCATAAAAAATGTTCTGCTGAGAAGCTTCTTAAAAAGATGAGGCTAAGGTCTAGCAAGGACTAAAACTAAACTAAACTCCGTGGCTTTAGTCCGCGACTAGAAGAAGAAAAAGAAGAAAAAGCAGAATCTTTAAATTTTGCATGCAAATTAAAAGCAAATACTTTTGTGTACTGGCTGCAGAACTAATTAGTGCACTAATCACAGTATTCAAAAAGGGAGTGTTTAATCAGAATATAGCTACCAAGACATCTATTGCTTTAGAAGATATAATTGAAGTCACTATAAATAGTAACAGTCTTTCGCTATTGGTTATATTTTAAACAACTATGTATACTGCACTGACCTATGTAAAAATTATCACACATTTTATGTTTAAATTGAGCTACCATGCAGATTATATGGACACTGGCTGACCTCTTGTATCAATATACAAAATAGTTAAATAAGTAAAATGAGCTCGAGAATTACTGTGGGGACTGCAATTATATGCCAATTTATGTCCCATTAAGCTTCACTTCTTGCATATGTTATCTGCGTATCCAACATTAAAACAGGCTCGATTTGGTAACCATTGTCATGTGGGATATTTAGGGTGCCTTTACAGGTGATTTAAACAAGCCTTGACATTTCACAACAGCATTAATGTGCCACAAGTGTTTGGGTATCAGGACGACCATGATGTACATACAGATCTAATACTGCAGAATATACAGATCAGTTTCAGACCACCTGTCTGAGTAGAAAATACAAAAATACATTTTTAAAATAACACATATACTGCCTGAATGGATTTTGCCAATCACAGTCTGCCTGAATGCCCAACTCAGCAGCAGTACTGCACTTCACTGAAGGTGCAGTACTGCTGCTGAGATAATTTAAGAACTGAGATATATATAGCAGACCATAAAATGGTCAGGGCACAAGGGTCAGTCAGCTCCACCACTTCAATCAGTCAGCTCTAATCACATAAAAAAACATATAATAAGTTTCTTTTGTCTTTGAGCCTTCTAGGTCGAGAGCATAAGACTCTCCATGTGTGGTGATTTTTAATTACATTCAGTAAATATCAGGATTGTGGTATACTCAGATGGAGCCCAATAAGTTTTTACAAGCACACAGTTATATACTGCTTTGTTAATGAGATCTCTCAATCAGTACAACTAATTTCAGTCTTCTTTCTCTATCACACAATAACAATCCATCAATGTGACCTCTGTTTTTACAACTATCATCACCATCTTCATGGTTGGAAATTGACACATCTAGTCTAGATTCAGGTTCACCAAATTTAATTCCAAGTTTTGGTCACACAGTTTAAAATTATGGTCCTTGTTTATTTATAATTGTTTTTATTTGTAATTTCTATGCTAGTGCCTGGTAATAACTAGAATGCAGGTTACTATTTGCACCCCCAAAACTAACCTATTTATTTATGGTTTATTTCATGATATTCAGTGAATAATGAAGTATGTGACCATGGCCTAATTTAAGGTACTATCCCTGAATTTACCTAATGAGACTAAGGAAAACCACAACAACAACAAAACTGTGAACCTCCAAAACACAAGTCACAAATATTACACCTTGGGCAGCTTACTTTACATGTTTCTATTAAGTGTGAACATTCTTATAAATATAAATTCATAAAGTTGTCTTGTCAGATGTCTGCACCATAAAAGCTATATGAAAACAGGCTCCAGTATATTTTGAGCTCTTGGACTCAACAGCTACGTGCTACTCTCTGCCTACAATTCAAGTCCTAACATTTAATTATACGTTTATGGTAAATACAGACGCTTTCATAAGTATATACATAAAAGAGAGGCTGCCAGCAGAAGGGAAACATAAAAAATTTCAACCTGGGCAGCCATTAAAAACTTTATCACTTCACACAAGTGCGTGTGCGGTTTCATTTTTGGCAGTATTGATGGAGCTACAATTAGTCAAGGTCTGAGTATTTAGGTATTAAAAGATACTGATGTTTTTGTAACTCATCTGCAACTTAAATTTCACATGCTCCACCTCCAGTAATGGCTACAGTTCTTCTCACATCTGTCAATGTGTCTGGGTCATTGTCTTCCTCCTCATGGGCATGGGTCTCATAATACTCAACCTTTTCCCTGGTGTACAGACCATTATCAGGGCCACCACTGGTCAAGAGGGGACTATCTTCTCGACATTCAGAACCACTCACACCATCTTCTTCCCTCCCCATCTCATGCTCCCAGGAACTTGCAGGCTCACTTATACCACTGCTAGTAGTGCTCTCTTCACCATGGCTCCGACTTGTAGTCTCTTTCATCACAAAAAATACCAATGTCACCAGTGCCTGTAACCACACAGTACCTGAAATTTTCTCATGAAATATATCTGTATCCGAGTAAACCACAATATTTTAGACAATGGCCTGTCACCACTAGTCTTTTTGTTCTGGGGATTTACAAAAGACAATGTCTACAAACTACTAATAACACAGTCTCTGGCACAGTCACAGTGATGGATGGAACATGCCTCCCTACCATCCTCGTTTCCCTTTCCCTCGCATTTTCTACCTGTAGTTCTGTTTCCTTTTTATACTAGCAAAACATTTAAAGCATCACTTGTAAATGGCTCAGAAATACCACCAGTGCTTCACTCTGTACTGTTCTGGTACTAGAAATTATCACAGAAATTAGTAATGAATAAAGAACTTACCAATGAAAATGTAGCACAGGCCATGACAGTGGAACAAATTGGAAAGCCGTAGTATTCTAATAACACTCCACCTACTGATGGTCCTATCACTTCCCTGAAACAACAGTATGTTATCAGATCATCATGTTTCACATGGATTCAAGTCTAACTGAAGTGCTCATAAATTACACTTACCCCAGTGAATACATGCATGACCAAACTCCAGCTACTAAGCTGTACGTTGACAAATCATCACCACACCCTCCTTCACTAGATAATGAACAGAAGAACAAGAAATATTAATTTCAGAGTTAAAATTTACAAATGACAATATCTCTGTGAAACACATAAACATGGATGCATGCACATACTCTTTCATTTTACAATTTTCCAGAATAGAACTTGTACTTGGAGCTCTATGAAAGCCATAATCACAATTTATTTATCCCTGATGTTTTACTTACATTGCACTCTCTAACACAGCCTGGAATGTTGGCAGGAGTGTCAGTGCTACTGAGATTCCAAGAATTGACAGTGCAACCAGGTTCAACCAAATTGTGCTGCAAATATTCAAGAACATATTAATTTAAGCACCTCTACATTTGACCTTAAATTTGGGGGGGGGGGGGCAATTAAACACCAAATTTTCACACCCAACTTCTAGGCACACTGTTTTGATTGAACCTATATTAGTATGAGGAATTAATCATATAATTTGGGAATATGCATACTGCCAACCCTCAGATTTGTAAATCAAGATGTATGGCACTATGCCTTCCTTAATTAACCTTGAAATGACCCGTGTCCGCACAAGCGAACACATGTAAAAAAACAATCCCACGGAATTTATTTTACACATTTATGCAATAATGAGAATTACTGCATTTTTTAAACATGCTGCATAATCTGTTTTATTTTCCACCAAAAGCCATTATTTTATAACTTTACATTTTTCCTGTTTATATAATGTGTTTTTATAAACCATATGCTAAAATTTAAATACCAACCCAGTCATTTAAAGGTTAATTGCTGGTTCAGGTTCCAGGACTGAGCAGCAGAATCAGAGCCCAGGTACATCTGCACAGCAGTCCCTTATCCAACAATGGTCAGAATTATAAGTTGCAGACAATCAGTTTCTACAGTTATTCAGGAACACTGCAGACTGATCAACCACTCAAGTTTCCAGTGAACTGACTAAGACATAACCATCTGAATGTCAGAAGCCAAGTTCACATGAGCTGCCTGTTCCCTTGCAGGTGGTTGTACTGGACAATTGGCACATTTATGTAAAGTAAGTTTCAGTTCTCAGCCATTACAAGAATGTGACTGTTTCATGGCACACTGATTATAAGGTCATACAAGTAACAGAATATAGAGGAACAGGATACTTAGATCATTGGAGACTGAGAGCACTTCCAATACTTGATACTCTACTTAGAGCAACTATTCAATTCAAGCCTCCTTGATTGTCTTTATAAGCTGATGTCCAGGATTATTATTCACTTACTTTGTAAGGAAAGGTATTAGAGGTGAAGGACCCAACAGAAGTAATCCAACAGTACAGATGAGGAGTCCCCATACCATCATAGACCAATGATTGTTACAACGATCAGCTAAGCAGCCCCATATTGGGCTGAATATGCCATATAAAGCAGAAAATAGAAGAAATACGAGGCCAATGTGTTCTGGACTCAACTGGAACTGAAGAGAAAATATATATATATATTTATATGTCTTGTAGGAGGAATGCACATTTTGTTTTGGGTTCAATTATCCATATGCAAACCTGTGTTCTACTGTGTTAAGTGGTTACTGTAACTGTAACTGACTGACTGACCATGTGCAGCACAGTCCTTCTTGAGAAGATGACAGTTGCTCACCCACATTTTATAGGACCTGAAAATTAACTACTGTGTTCACAACAGCCAGACATGAGAACCTATCCTCAGTCATTTGAAACCAGTCCATACACAGTCCCAGATGGTTTCTGTGTTTCACTATAACATCATGCCTCGCTTCCCAGATGATCTCTTTCATTTAAGTTCTGCAGTTAAAATTCTGGACATATTTCTCTTCTCATCTCATCTATCTTCATCTAATTACCCTACAACATTTGCACTTTGCCACATTCTGGAAGAATTTAATGGCTACTTTATTTTTATATCAATTTTGCTCTGTGTTCTGATGAGACATGAACATATATTTCCTGCATCTGTCTTTGTGGTATTTACATCTTCATACAGTAAAATACAGTCACCATGAGTCATTTTATAAATGTCCATTAAAGCTGTCATAATTAAGAGGAAGTTATCACTGTCAGTGCACTAGCCAGCAGTGAAGTAACTCATAACTGTTGTCACATCATACAAATATGTATAACATACCATAGGTGTTGAGCAGTAAATTATGAAAATATGAATGTGTCTGCATGTATGGTGAGACTGGCTACAGTCCATCTGTGGTTTATATTTAGTGGCAGTAACTTTCATTAGACATGTGCTTACCAGTGGCGCATCCGGATTTGGTGGTCACGTCTAACAGAAGGGTTATTTGAAGGCATCGATTACCCTTCCACTAGGCCTGACCTCTGTATCAGGATTTGCCACTGATGCTTACCTCTCTTAAGTGTGGTTCAAGAGTTGGATCAAGGAAGCCCCATATATTGGAAATAACCACTACCACAAGACTTATCATGATCACTGATGGCACCCGTATCAACTCGAGCAATGACCCAGTTTTCTTCTCCATGTTGCAGGCTGTAAGCAAAGGCAACAATATGAAATGACATGCCCTTATGGCTTGTTATGAAACTAACCACTCACTTGACTTCATTCTTTGCAGGTCTCCTAACATTAATTTTCTCAGAGGTTTGTATTGTATTGGTATCACAGGCAGTCTGTTCTTCCCTTCACATGTGCCCTATAGTACGTTAGCTACACAAGCCACTCAGTAATGCTTCCCTGCACATACAGGCTCATATACAGCAATTAATCTAAGCAATCTCAACTGCTGTGCCTCCAAACCCTTGCTGTCCTCAAGGTACAGAATCTACATTACAGATCCAAACATCAGACAGTGTTTGCTATTGTATGAAGTCTTAATTGAACATCCTTTGACATATTTCTATCAAAATGTCTTCTAACTGATCCATTTATGTTATTAAAATCAATCATATTGCTTTCCAAATTCATATTTCCATAACTATAGATTGTTTTTCATAGGTACATAAGTATCTTAATCTGCAATTCAATGCTCATCCTACATAATTAATTTCAGAGATTTTCTGTTTGAAAACTACCTAAGAGGCAGGTAAAAAATAAATCAACACATGAACAATAAGTGAATAAACCAACATGGTTTGTCATAAAGTATTACAGTTGACTTGCATCAGGGGTTAGAGAAGAGTACATGGTCTATAGTGATTAACTCACCATTCCCTGATGGTAACAAACACAAGTTGACAGGCACAATGGTTACCATGAGAATCCCAAGCGTATAAAAGGGTAATCCAAATCCTCCTACCTAGAAAATGCAAGCTTTAAAGATGAACTGTTAAAGGGAATGTAGTGCAGCTGATAGCATTGAGCATAAAATTATTCAATGAAAAAAAAGGATACTTCTACAGTCAACACTTTACAAGCCAGACCAGAAAGAAATTATACAACCAAAAATTACTAGTAAATCTGACCTAATAAAGTAAATAAATTACATAAGCCACACTATCATTCATATTACACAACATCAACAACTGATACACATAAATAACATTTGGCTACCATTTTTACACCTCAAAACAATTAAACACTTTCACCTGTATTTTAAAAGAACCATTCACTTAACCCACGGAGAATTCTCGATAAGCTGGCAGCGGATCACATGTTTGAGAAATTCCTCTGAATCTTATTGAACCTCAAGATACATTACCATCACACCCCATATCCATAAGTTCCATTTTATATTAAGGTCACCTATAAGCCTAGGTTTTCCAATTAAAGTTGTGCATATGGCTTGGTTATCCCCCCCTCCCCTAACAACATTTCATGTCCTGCTCATTTCATCCCCTAGGTGATGAAGGGTACAAATTATGGGCGTCCTCATTATCCATCATCCTTTAGCTTTATCTGTGTTTGGTCCATATGTTCTTCTCAGCTTTCACTTTTCAACCATAATTAATTTTCTTTACTTTAAGTGAGAGACTGGCTTCCATGCCTACATTCAACATCATATTACATTTGAATATAGTATTACATTTAGGTGTGCAGATAGATGGGAGAACTGTGAAAATTGTCTTGAATAATGATGCAAGCTGTCAAACAACTGCAGTGCAAGAAAGATATTTTAATATAGACCTCATGTCACAACTGTAATTCATCCCAGATACTTCCATTACTATGCATTATAGAATGTGTCAATGGCTGCTCTGTTTTGTCACCAAAATTCCAGAGCTCAGTTTAGGCACTTTTGTTTGTAACAACTGGAAATGAAGACAGGTTACAACACCATCAGGGCACAACTCTTGTACAACACAGTAGTTAACACTCCCTATTATTATTCAAAATCTGTTCTTTCAAAAAGAATACTGCAACCCACATTTTTTCAGTATTTTCTTCAGTCTCTCCTGGCAAATTCTGTGAACCTAACTGTAAATGCATCAGTTAAAATTAGTATTGTACTTTAGTATTCCATTTATATTTTTATATTACATATATTCTGAGTTATTAAATTAAAAAATCTGTGGTAGTATGGCAAGCTGCAGGAATATGCAGGACATGTATAAGGATGAAAGGATGAACATACACTGTATAAATAGTGCGTACCTAAAATATATGGAATATATTACTGCAACACAGCATGTTTCTTCACAAGTAGCAGAAAATATTCAAATAAGATACTCCACACATGTACAAATAAATCCGTTTCATATCAGACATAGTTGGAAAAAGCAATATAATATGGAGGTCTGATTTACAACTGATGCAGTACATTCCACATCCATTTGCAAGGATCTGGCAATAAAGAAAACAATCTTCTCAGATATGACATCATTTTGCTGGTAAACAGTTACTGACGTTTTGAGGAACTGCCCACATCTTTAGGGTCTGAGCAGTCCAAGAAGAGTAGACTTGTTTGTCTAGCATGGAGATTAAATTACACAACTTTTAGAACCCCTCAGTAATTGGGTATAGTTTCCTGTAATGATCTGAAAATCCATTAGTAACTTTGCACTGCTTTACAGTAGCCTGTATGTTCTTTCACCCTCACAGATCACTGGTTTTAAAATTGGTGCTCTTGCCTTGAGATCATTAGCAGCCCCCCCCCCCCCCCCCCAAAAAAGGGGGGGGGGGGCAGTACATGCACTTGTCATTCTTTTTTGTTTTTATTTGAACACAGAGGGCTATCACATGGGCCAGAGATTCAGTGATGAGCAGCTGTCACAGTTAGTCACCTTGGCTACAAGTTGTCACACAGCAAGGCCACACACAGTAATAAGTCAGATGTGAAATGAGCAAGGAATGTGCATACATCACAGCCCCATACCTTTAATCATACGTGTCTCACAGATAAGTTATATATACCTAGAAACAGTTAACAGCAAATGTAAACCAGTACAACAGTTGAAGGGCAGTTACCTGAAACTGAAGTAATCAGAAGCAATCAGACATTCAAAGTTTTAATATTTGTTCATGTGTTAGGTGTACCAAGTTCTGTTCCGAGTCACATGCACTACAGTGACTGTACTGTTTTGCACAATAAATCATGTTCATAATACTAGAATGTAATCTGTGTATCTCAGAATCAAAACACTGATGACACCAACATGATTGGCAGTTCAGCTTTCTGAACATCTTTGTGAATCCCACTGCAATTGCAGAATCTGGATGTGTGGCACAGATGACCTACCTTGGCAGAGTTCAGGTTATTAGCAACATGTACTGGCTGGGTAGCTTACCCACATGTTACAATTATGAGAACACAGTGAAATTAAATAGGATCAGATCTTATTGGTGAATTAACACTGCAGAGGTCAGAAGCACCATTAGCCAAGTTCCCACATTCTCATTCATGTTATACTTATTCCTTACACTTCCTGAAAGGCCACTTTCCAGCTATGTATTTTTGTGACAATGATGAAAGAATGAGAGTTACTTCCTCATGCATGTCAACCTTGCTATCTTTTACTTACTTACTTACTCCATGGTGCAGAGTCCTTCCTGGGAAGCTAACTGGTCTGCAGCTAGTCAAGAAACTCCCCGCATTTCACGGAACCCGAAGGTTCATTACCACACTCACAAGAGTCCGCCACCTGTCTCTATCCTGGGCCAGCCCAATCCAGTCCCTATACACACATCCCACTTCCTGGAGATCCATCCTAATATTATCCGCCCATCTACGCCTAGGTCTCCCCA
>Ga0123355_10016067_pt1 | contig 11782 bp, 5 predicted proteins | sample TergutEmb28metaG_3_FD_89872 | JGI IMG/M metagenome (GOLD analysis project Ga0123355, IMG submission 89872) | Embiratermes neotenicus P1 segment gut microbial communities from Petit-Saut dam, French Guiana - Emb289 P1 | ecosystem: Host-associated > Arthropoda: Insects > Digestive system > Gut ...
AAGGTAGATATACATCAATTGTATATTGATTGTAAACAAGCATATGATACCATAAATAGGGCCAAGCTGGTGGAAATAATGAAAGAGTTTAGAATACCAATGAAGTTGGTAAGATTGGTCAGAATGACCTTAACAAATACAAATAGTAAGGTGAAGATCCAAGGAAAGCTATCGCCTAGCTTTGAGATAATGATTGGACTGCGACAAGGAGATCCGTTATCCACTCTTTTATTTAACTTGTGTATAGAAGAGATAATAAGAAATGTTAGAATCAACCCAGGTGGAACAATTTTTAATAGAACAAGGCAATGCATTGCATATACGGATGAAGTGGTGATTCTGGGGAGAACAGAAGGATATACAAAAAGAACATTAGAAGAGATGGCAGCAATAACCCAACAGATAGGCCTTCAGATGAATGACACTAAAATAAAATACATGATAAATAGACAAGATGGAAATAAGGTAAAGGAAATTGAGCTGATGGGAAAGAGATATGAAAAAGTAGAATCTTTTAAATATCTGGGAGCAGTGATGACAAGTCTTAATGAGATAGAAACTGGGATCAAAAGTAAAATTGCAGTCAGTAATAAGTGCTATTATGCATTAGGACCAATAATAAAAAGAAGATCTGTATCCCAGTCAATTAAAATTCATCTCTATAAAACGATCATAAGACCAGCTCTGATATATGGAGCAGAGACATGGACACTGACAAGTAGAATAGAAAAAATGTTAATGACATGGGAGAGAAAGATATTGAGGAAAATATATGGACCAACAAAGGAGAATGGGCAGTGGAGAATTAAAACTAACGAAGAATTGAAAACTAAATATAAATCCCAAGATATTGTGGCCATAATAAAGATTCAAAGATTAGAGTGGCTTGGACATGTAAGTAGAATGAATGAGACCAGGTCTGTAAAGAAGATATGTGAGGGCAAATTTGAAGGAAGAAGAAGTAGAGGACGACCCAGACTCAGGTGGATAAACGATGTGGAAGATGATTTAAGGAAGCTTGGTGTGAAGCGATGGAGAACGAAAGCATTGAATAGAGAGGAATGGGCATCAATTATAAAAGAAGCCAAGGCCAAACTAAAAGGGTCGCAGCGCTGTAGGAAGAAGAATTATTATAATAAGCCAGATCCATATTTGTTTCTGTGCAGTGTTATTTGTTTTGTAATAAAATTAAGAAGTCAATATTCAGGAATTTTAATTTTCCTTAAAAATAAACATGAAAGTGTTAATTAATGTAACTAAGCATATGCCTTTTCAAATGATGAACTAACACATACCTTCAATGGTGGGCATACTTCATTCTCTTCAACCACAGTTCCATCAGAACACAAGCAGGCAAAATTTCCACCAACACTTATCACACACATCTCCTTGCACAAGTTGTTAGCGCATGGATTTGGAACTGAAATATTAAGTATTTAATTTTTAAATACACAAATAGCCCATGCCAAACATAAAATTGAGACTGCTCTCAGGATTTAGTTCTTGCAGGACATGATGCTCTGCCATTGGGTAATGTGATTCTTGTATTTCAAGGCAACAGTGTCATCATTTTCAAGGGTTGAAATGTCCAAGAAGAGAAGCCAGGTGCAGATGGCAACATGAATATATTGAGACATCGTAACTGGTGATGGCCCATATGGTACCGTCAACAGGCCAATTAAACAGCAATGGGATGTGCAGGATTTACTGATGTAAGGCAATCCAAGTACTTAAGAGTACCTGCAGTGGTCATCCCAGGATAGCAGAAGGTTAAGCAACAGGTGGTACAGGGAATAGAAGTGATGATGGGAGGTAACATGGAGCAGTTTTCACCACCAGCATGGGTAAAGCCATATGAATGGCTTCATTGTTTGCTATGTAGTGCCAATGGTGCACTACAATGCATTGAAATGATGGGATCTAAATTCCCAGTATGAAGCATCATATTCCAGGAGAATGAATCCTCAGCTACACCACCACAAAAACCTCACATTTCACGTGAGATAGATCTGTCAAAAGCTTATCAGCTTTCTCAAAAGTATTTTTCTGCAGTAGAATGGGAAATATTAGCTTCCCATGAAATATGTCATGTGAATTTTAATATTCTAATCATGGATAACATTCCCACTTTGATTTGAAACTTTGACTTAAATATTATATTTCATGTATACACAAGGTAAGCACCACAAAAAAGATTTATTCCAAGGAATGCATACCGCATATTACCAACAAAAATAATTATTCTCTCTTCCACAGAATTGTTCATAATATTTTTCAGATGCATTTCCTTCTTCATCACATCTGAACCACACCCACTGAGTCAAACTTCTACTTTTTTTGGGGGGGGGGGCTGATGTTGATAAATTTTTCCTGACAGACATTTGTTGTTCCATATCTCATGCCCTTCTTCTACTGCTTATGTTGCACCATACAATCTAGGTTTTTGGTCTTATAACTGCACACAATATGTGTTCTTTCCAGTTTTTACCTCAAACCCCAAACCCCAAACCCTAACTGAAGACCACCTCTAGGTGGGTTTCTGCCTGTTTATTCATTAGATTCACAGATAGCGACAGCATTCAAAATCACAGTATATACCATGTAACGGCCTCAAATGACTCTTTCATATGGAGTGGAATTATGCCACAACTATGTACAAGCACAATTATTTAATTTACAGCAGGTAAAATATCATAAACAGAGTAACAACTACATTTTATTCAATACATATATGGTCACTGAAGATGGAAAATGAAAGGCAGCAACAGATCATACGCATGAACTCTGTGTCAATTTAATAAGGACTATACCTCTGGGTTGTGCAGATGACTGAAGAATAGAAAAATGTTGTGTATTGTACATATACAGTTGGAGTTTTCCAATTCTTCTCTCAACTGGCCCATATAACTTGTAGCTAGTTAATTCTCCTGTCCTAGATCTCAACCAATAAAGAGTTCCTTCAAACAAGGCCAAGTCAACAGGATTTTGCACATACTGTAACAATTAATATAAACTGTATGTAGAATGCACATTATTTCAAATGTGTACATGTAAGAAATTTGTGTCATAAAGGTCTATAAATGACATTCAGCAACTACTAGTTACATAATCTACATACATCATAAAAAGTTATGAACAATTTGCTCTAAGTTCTTTTCCTCTCCAAATTACCAACAGCACAAAACTTGAAACAAGTCAAAAATACAAAAGTAACACTCCTAAAAGTGAAATCAGCAATGCTTAGTGCATAATGTCATAAATAACTGATTCAGGTATAGCACTTCTGCTTGCTTCTAGAATCTATATTGCATCTTGTCTTTGTGCAACACAATACCTGAAAACCTTGAAGGATATGTAACATGAAAAATTGTGATGAAATCTGAGTGGTATTAGAAAGGATATTTTGATTGGACTCTTGTCATAAGGAAACATTCGCAGTGCATGCATTGTCAGATCAAGCACAGCAGTTAGATGCACTAGTGAATTAGACAGCAAGCTCAAGCAGACGTTTATAGGAAATTCATTGTGCCAGTTCTATCTTTTGGCAATACTTAAATAATGGAATGTATACTAAAACTGTGAAATATTCTTCTGTAGATTTAGGATAGAAATTTTGCTTTTATCTACTGAAACTGTAAGAAGTATAAGCAGATTAATGCAAGCTGAAGTGAGCACCCAACAACATGGAGTAGCTGCATGCATCCACCACCTACCCCCAACATTTTCTAGTCATGAATGTAAATTCGAGAAGTGAATTAAACTTGCCCAGGACTCAATTCCTGCAGTTATATTTCTTATGCTTCTGTTAGAAACACCAATAATAATCATGAAGTTCAGAAAAAATGCTAATGACTGCACATTCAATCCCAGCAATTTAATTATGTGTGAAAATCGTCATCTAAGTATTTTCCTTTTCAGCATGACACCATTGCATAATACAATGAAATTCTGAAGCATGATTTCTCATACTAGTAACAGCAAATCTGACATTTTCCTTCAAATTAAAACTTGGCCCTTTGGTCTACCCAGCCTCTTGTAAGATACACACCAGGTCTCTTTTCTGGGGATAAAGTGACTGAGGCATGGCATTAACCACATCCACTGCTAGCGCAGAGATTGAGTATGGATGCAGCTAAACCTCTGCCTCCCATCAGTGCCTTTTTGTCATGCTACAAGGCAGCCGTCCTTTCAATTAATGTAGAACATATAACAGAATATTTCTTGGAGAATATTTTGGTGACTAGCTTTTGATTGAAAATTTTCTTTGTAACTACAACATTCATCGGATTTTCACAAAATTCAGTATGGACGTGCTTTACAAAACATTATCAAGAAAGCATGGGTTTGGTGAATATAGACTCAGTGACAGCCATACTTTACATGAGCATGTAAATGAATTTATACCTATACTTCTCACATTCTGCAACTGACTGGTGAAACTGGTACACAGAATTTTCACATGACATTCACTTTAAGGTCCATGAGAATTAGTGCAGTGAAAGTCATACTTTACGTATGAATATAAACAAAATTTTGCACATATCCACATTATTCATCAAATTTGGATACAATTCGGTGCAGCAGACTTCTACTGTAATAAAGTAAGTTATGCCATTTATTGTGAAAATTAGCTCAGTGAAGGCTGGGTGGGCATAAATGAAACTCTACCTGTACTTTCCACTTTTACCAATTTGGATGAAATTTGATATACATAAAGCGCACATAATATTGCTTGCATTTCTGAGTTTTAAAAATATTTGCAAAAGATAGGCTGTACTGTTCATTGTACTGTCAGACCTACATGGCATTTTGAAAGCAATGAACACTTCAGTATTCTGAGAGATACATCACAGAACACACCATTTACATTCACATAGTCATTGTAACAATGGCAAGCTGAAATAGATCAGAGGACAGTGGCTTATAATTCAGGTAACTTAAAAGTTTGCAGAGCTTACCTCAGCACTTGCAACAGTATATTTATCCTTTCCTTCATAGTTTGTACACTCAATCGTGTGCTTGTACTGATCAGACATGTACACTCGTCTCCGTACCATATCCAAAGCCAGTCCACTTACATTCACGGAACGGAAACTTCCCAAGTGCTTTCTGTTTCTTCCAGCCAGATCAGTACGAAATACATCAGATGTGGGCATATTAAAATTCCAGGTTGATACCTCTGCCCAAAACACATACCTGGAATCATGTACACATTCTAATGACATTTGTGGTTTACTTCACAAAAAGCTGCCAAAACTGGATTTGTCAAGTGTAAAACTTTTAGCTCAAGATAACAAAATGAAGGACAAACATAATATATAGTCTTAACATGCAGCAAGAATGAAATGACCTAAAATTGTTCATTTATGGACAAGCAGGGGATAAACTAATATAACAGATTTTAAAGCTGTCACAATGAATTTAGATAATAAGACTAAACAACTACCCCATAACCCCAACAATTCTACAGTACAGGCTCATCCTCAGCAGTTCCTAATTTCTCTGCTGGTCAAGATATTCTACACATTGAATGAAACTATAAGTTTCATTGTTTGTGTAAGAAACCACTGACCCATGTCCTGTGGAACTGAATCTGGACAACTTCTATTTAAGACCCAGATTCATAATATTGTGCCATCTCTGTAAATATGTCCCTAAATGTTTCTTCTTGTCAGATGTTCTAACACATTTTGTACTAATTTCTCCTTGAAAGGTGCTAACAACAGGTACCATGTACTTTAACAAAGATATCTGCATTTTCCCTTTTTCTGAGCAGCTTAAAAGATTTTTGTTGGTAATGGAGTCCATTTGACAAAATATATGAGCTCCTTATTCAGATACTTGTTAAATGAAATGTATGCTTCCAGGGGTTAATTGTTTCACTCTTCAGACTACAACTGCAAAGTTAGAACAAAGATCACAAAACCTTCAATGTTTTGGATCACTCTGAAAAGGAAATGTATCAGACAAATTTAAACTTAAAAAAAAATCTTGGTTTTGTTTAAGCTCATAAATAAACAAGTTGGTTTCAAAGATACACAAACTTCATTCAGAATGTTCTACAATACTTTCGTCCTAAGTCATACACTTTTTGACATCTGTAAACAACTGAAGTTCTGCCTCGCTGTAGTCCCTATCAGTATCTGATAAAAAAACTATCAGTGGTTCACGAATGGCATCAAAATCCACACTGTCCTATAAATTTTGCTGATGTATGAAGACCTTTGATGAACAACATTTTTTGTAGACATTTTTACTTTTCTTTCATGTACATACAATTGTGCTACACTCTCATACTAAATATGTCATACTTCCACATACCTAAAGAATGGTGGGTGTGAAAATAAGTGTTCCCTACACTTCACAAAAAAGGGATTTACAGTTTTAAAAATGGACATACATTATCAAATGCATGACATTGCTGCCATTACACAAGGGCAACTTCAACAACTCACCCAGCAACGGGGTCCACCGCAAGTTTTGTTACAGTAAAGTCGTGTCCAACAGAAACCACATGTGCACAACGTTTTTTATCCAAGTTACACACTCGTATTTTCTGGGGTGCACCCTTCTCAACATAGTACACATTTTCCGTGATCCAGTCAACAGCAATGTCCCCTGGACTTCCAACACCACGTACATAAGCTTTTTTTCCTCCAACCAGTGACAGTCGATAAATTGTGCCAGTTACATCTACATGCAAATGTTCAAATTATGAATTAAGATACCAGTTTTTTAAAATTAGTGTGTTAACATGAAAACTTAACAGCATTATATGAAAATTTTTATTGCATTTTGTTAGTAAATTATTAAAGTATTTATATTCCTAAGAATTTTACCATTCAGAATAATATTAAGAACTTCAAACTGATGTAATTCTGAGTGCTCTTAAGAAGGCCGAAGTCATTAGCAAGAGAGTTTCATGCTTTCTCGACAAGCCATAATTTCACTATTATGTTCATAACAGCCCACTACTGAAGCATAATCTGAGAAAGTTGTATCTAGTCCATAGTCTCACACACTTTCTTCAAAATAAGGTGAAGTTCACCCTATAACTTGACATGAAGGTCCAGAAGGGGGGTAGAAGTATATCTCTACTCTTTCATTAACCTTGGCATTAGTTGGGAGTGGGTGGTCAATTCCATGCCCTGGCCGCTTTACTCCGGAAAAGAGGCCTGGTACTCATCATACAGGGGGCTGGATGGGGCCCCAGGGATAGTCTGGATGGGTATGGAAAATATCCCCCCCATTATGATTTGATCCCTGGACCATCCAGCCCACAGTGGGTCACTATACCGACTATGCTATCTTGGCCACTTTCTTTAGAATCCATTTCAATGTTATATTTCCTGCTATGACCAATTCTTCAAGATGGTCTTCTCCTTCCTGATTTTCTGATTAATTCTGCATGCATTTCCCTCTCTCCCAGATGTGCTACATACATAACTCATCTCATCCTCTTTCATTAATTGCCCTTGTATTATGAATAACTAGTGAAGTGTACAAATCATGACAGTTTGCACTATGTTCTTTCTCCTATTACTACTTGAAATTCAAACATGCTCCTCAGCCTTCTCTGTTCTCATACAACCCCAACAAATGCTCCTCAGCCCTCAGATCTCACACATACCCAAAATATGCTCCAAATTTTTCTATTAATGTGAGAAATATTTTACCCAAGGAAAACAAAAGATAAAATTACATGTACAGAGCTGTTTGTATTTCAGTCTTGAATAAAAGACTGTACAAAATATTCTGGATTGCTAGCTGTAATCCCCAACATTTTGATTTCACTTGATTTCTTCATGATTGGACTTTCAGTCTGTTGCAGTCCTTCTCTAACAAATGAACTGCCACATTTTCAAAAGTGCAGTTGGGAGTTTCTTCTGCATTCACTTCTAACCAACCTCCTAATTAATATCTAAACAAACGTGTTTCTCTACATGGTGTTTACGTTTTCTAAAACCTTTAGTACAGAGAAGAAAGTAATATGTTCCACTGAATTTCCTTCTGATTATCTTGTACTGTACCTTCCTAATGGCATATATATGTATCCTTCTTCTATGCCCCAAATGCTTTATGCCTTTTTGTAACACCCCTTGCCAATATACACCACTTCTTCATTTATGGCCTCTCATTTCCACTTCTAAGCCCTGTGGCTGTCTATGCTGTATTACATTAACCCCTACCCATTCCATTATTTCTTATGAGAATATTGTTTTTCATTTATGCCTTTTTCAAGCACATTTGCAGGATTACGAACTGTGACTGGTAGCTTTACCATATCTATCTGTCTGTCTGTCTGCCTGTCCATCTGCATGGAACAATTCTGCTTCCATTGGACAGTTTTACATGACATTTGATATTTCAGCATTTTTTGAAAATCTGCCAAGAAAACTCAAGTTTCATCAAAATCTGACAAGAATAATGGGTGTAATACATGAAGACCTATGTAAATTTATGGGGTCTCATTAAATTCTCCTTAAAATGAGAAATGTTTCAGACAAAAGTTGTAAAGAAAATCAAAACACATTTTATGATCAATAACCTTTTCCCTAATACTGTGCCATTTATGAGATAATGTGGAAAAATATGGTACAGCCAGACAGGCCACAGATGACAAAATATCGTGCATGCACATTGCATGCTGGATAACTAAGTCTACAGACACATGCTCAGAATATCTGGTACATCATGCTTTTCCAGGGAAATAATGGTTACACAAATACACTTCAATGTTACATTTGTAAATACATTGCTGGTCTTGTTTGATTCATATCCACTTTTTCAGGAACACAACTGTGGCATAAAACAAGGGCTTGGTGTGTTAGGGCACAGTATGAAAAGCTATGACTAAGAAGCTCAAATTGACCAAACCAATTATAAAATTGTTACCTGCACTCCAGTACACATTTTGTAATGCTGAATCCACATCCAGTCCTGTAACACCAATTTCAGCATCAGGGTACAAGACATCTGTGAAGCGGAGTTCACGTGACACTTTCCTGATCTGATGTCCCGCCGAAAATATAAACTGCATTGCTTCTCCTGTGGAAATCAAGTGCCTTAATTTGTAACTGAACAATAAAAAATTAAAAATTAAAGAATACCACAGAAGTATATAAATTTCCAAATTCCATTTAGGAGAAAAATAATGTTATTGATAGTTCAGTAAATTCCTGTTTCTATGAATAATTACTAAAATACACCAAAGTTTATTAAACTTTTAGAATGTAAATTTAAGTATTATTAAAATGTGTAATACTATACATAGTGGCATATAAGATACCATATTTGTTGCAGAAGAACACCCCAGATTTTCAATTACAATTTCATTTTTTGGGCCTTATTTGCGAGATAACAGTAGGAAATGTTTTTGAAAATAAAATTCATTAAAATCCAAAACACCATTTATGTTATTACTGCGCATATGGGTATGTATCTGAATTGCCACTGGGCTCTGGTGTTGGAAGTTGCATCAGCTGCTGTATATGGTAGGTGATGTCAAATTGATCTGGACAGATTTTCAATTATGGTAAATTCTGTCATGCTGTACCACCACACAACAATTAATTATCATCTGTACATTAATTACACGCAACAGACAGAAAATTATGGTGGACGTTCAGTGATGTATATCGCTTATTCAATGTATGGTAGCACCTAGGTCTTTAAGGTTCACAAATTATGGTGTTTGTATAAGATGACCTCTAGTACAGGGAGATTAATATAAGAAAATACAACTATTCATACAGCCACATCTTGTATTGATCCAGTACCATCCTTTAAATTACAACAACACTAACTTACCAACTGCTTTACAAGACACACGATCTGGCCGAAGCTGAAACCCAGAGTCACAAGCACAGGAGAAACTTCCACGTGTATTATTGCACACCTGAGCACACACATCATTGTCTGCACATTCATCTATATCTGCACAATTTATTCCATCATTCTTTAAGATATAACCTTCTGAACAATCACACTTTGGACCCCGAGGCGTGGGAAAACAAATGTCTTTGCATGGTGATAGTATACCGCATGATGTTCCTGTTGATAAATCAAATGAAGACAAACTTCAATACAAACGACCAGATGCCCAAAAATTTCCATCCGATCTCCCCCTTGTTTTTAGTTCCACATGCAGAATTGCATTATAGTACTGCAACTGGAAGAACATGCTTTTACCAAACATCTGATAAATTATCTTGGTGTTATGTTGATGTCTACTGGGAAGATTGGATTAAGGTATTAAGAAAAAGTAGGAACAGTGTCAAGGTAAATCACCATGAAATGTGAAACTCACTGCACTTAAGTCAGGAAAAAACTTTTCCAAATGTATGTCTTTGTCTCCGTCTAGAATGGTTTCCCCAATGGCAAAATTAAACAAAATAAATAAATCAAATCAATTAATATGGATATATGTACATATATATGTGCACGTGCACACATGTATGAACATATATGCGCACGCACATGCACACACACACACACACATAAGTACATGCATACATACATACATACATACATAAGTACATACATAAAGTAAAGACAATTCCATAAGCAACCAAATGTAGAATTAAGATTTTGAATCTACCAATTATCAGTAGACTGACAATTTCAATGTAACAACTTCTGTCAAAAGGATAACAAGTCTGCAGTATATGTATCAAGAATCCAAGTGATGTCTGTTACATTGTACAATATTATTCAAAAAGACAGGTTACAATATGGAACAAGAGGATAAACTAATACATCAACAACAAAGACAGAACCAAAAATCTTATTTTGCTTTCAGTCTGTCAAATCAATCTTCCCACTTTCATACAAAAATTTAAAGAATATTTACTATGAATTAATAAATTACAGAAAAAATTATACCACATTACAAAGTTGCATGACTATTTATTTATATATGCGGTCTGTAACATAAGTTATTACTTTTATTTTACTTTATACAGAACAATGTAAACAGCTCTGCATTCAACTGTATTTCACACTGTACTTACCACACCGACCATGTTCATCTGAACCATCAGTACAGTCTTCTAACTTATTGCATACGTAAGACATTGAAATACATTCTCCATTATTGCACGTGTACTCCAAACACGGCACAGCAACACCTATAAAATGAATAAATATGTACACTGCTTGTCTATATAACCAAATGATTCCTAACAAATATTCGTTAATATTTACCATTTGTGGTGTATGCATTGTGACAAATGGATTCATCCTCATCTGAATCATCACCACAGTCATTCATTTGATCACATACCCAATCCAGCAGTATGCATTTTTCATTGCGACACTGAAATTCAGTTTGCTCACACATTTTACAGTCTTTCTCATCGTCTCCCAGTGGACATTCCATTGAAATATTACACCTGGAACAGACATAGTTAGAGTTTATACAGCTATATAACTTGCATTCAGGTACATTAACTTACACATTTACAATAGCAAAAGGGATTCTTGCTTTCTCTTCTGTGAACAATTCAACGTAGTGTTGTACACATATCTTCATTTGGCAACCCCTTGTGTTATCTACAATAACAGTACTTCACACTGTTAACAAATTGTGTTGACAATGTGAAGTACTGTTATTAATGTTTTATACCACCGAAGGTGGTAAGGGGCAGTCATTCTTAACATTCATTATTTCTTAATCTTGAGAAGACAAATTTTATACAATTCTTCAATAAAAAACAAAATGATTCAAACTTAAATGTAACTTATAATGGTAACATAGTTCCAAAAATAAATGAAATAAAAT
>Ga0123355_10016068_pt1 | contig 11782 bp, 6 predicted proteins | sample TergutEmb28metaG_3_FD_89872 | JGI IMG/M metagenome (GOLD analysis project Ga0123355, IMG submission 89872) | Embiratermes neotenicus P1 segment gut microbial communities from Petit-Saut dam, French Guiana - Emb289 P1 | ecosystem: Host-associated > Arthropoda: Insects > Digestive system > Gut ...
ACAACCAGTTAGTCGCAGACTCCTGAAGATGGTCGTATTAACGGCCGAAACATGTTGAGCATTGAATGAGTACTGAATATATAATAAAATAAGTGGCATCAAGTTGGTTTCTCTTTACTCAACAAGTGATATAAATTAATGTTGATGGTGTTAAACGCGTTTTACAGTTTGTTTTAATACTTGAATGAGCAGTTTCCAGTGAAACAAATTACGTCACATATCATGCAGCGAAATGGAGCATGATCCTATCTTCATAAGGACCGGCAATATCAGAAGATAATCTTCATCCTTGCGGGCTCTTGTGAATACGGCAATGAAACTTCGGGTCCCATAAAATGTGGGGAACTTCTTGACTAGCTGGGAACCGATTAGCTTCTCAAGAATGACTCTACACCATGGAGAAACTAACTAAGTCACTAAGTAAGTAATCTTCACCCCTAGTTGCTTCACGATGTAATATCTGTTTCGTGGAAAAACAAATGCTACGTTTTGTTGGTATACTGTACGTAACAACGATTTAATAACTGACTCAAAGTATTTCCTGTCTGGTGAAGTCATTGTGTTCTACACGCATTCCAAATAGTAATTCCTCTCTCCCTCCCCTGTTGCGCAACAGCCCCTAGTGGGCCAGGGCCTCCTCATTATCGAGGCTTCACGATCACACTCAGACACACCACACTCGGTAGGACTTCTCTGGACGAGTTATCAGCCCCACGCAGAGACCTCTACCTGACAACACACAACACTCGCCAGAGACACCGGCGGGATTCGAACCCTCAATCCCAGTAAGCGAGCAGCCGCGGACCCATGCCTTAGACTACACGGTCACCGGGATCGGCCAGAATATGAATTACGTGTGTTTATTTACCTAACATAGGCATATCAACTATCCGTGCGTGTGTGAAGTGAAACGTTTTCCATATTTACGCTATGATAGCATGGGAAGAGTGGAAATACAGCTCCACTCTTTCCTCGCCTCAGCACTAGACTGAAATCAGTAGTCAGCTTTCCACCCTCGCCGCTTTATCCACCGGCAAAGATCCCCGCTAACCATTGAATGGGAGGCTGATTTCTATCTTCCGAAAACGCAATCGTCGGTCAGGCAGCCTCCAGCCTATTCATTATACCGACTGAGCTATCCCAGTTTCGTGTACGTCGCTGAAACATCCACTGTCAATAGGCTGCAGATGTAAGTCACTCGGGCTTCACAGCATTGGCGTTAGACCTTGTGACAACCTGTCACTCTGATACAAAATCTAATGTAATAGTCGTTCGTTCCCAAAATCGTCCAGATAATGTTTTTCTGCAGATATTTTTCTTCCGTATGGCTTTCAATCTCCAGCTGCTGAAGCCCACGCCTTGTGCTGAAGACCATTCTCTTCACTTCCAATACGCTGTCACAGTCGCTTCTCCGATCACCTGAAAAGAAATAAAACGCTACGATTACCTGATACTCTGATTACTATAGTTTAGTGTGTGTATCTTTTGAAATTGTTGCAAGAAGTAGTAATTTTAAAAAATACGAATATTTCGCGGCCTCCTCCTCCTCCTCCTCCTCTTCCTCATCCTCCTCGAAATGTTTACATTTATATGTGGAAGTTCCCAAGAACTCTATGTTAATTAATGCACAATTTTATAACTAATGTATGTATATATGTACACAATGTATAGCCTATATTTATAATTTCCATTAATATAATTTCCAACTCATATCAATTTGTCACAGCAAGCTCGCACTCTCTAATTCCTACAAATGGTATGTATGTAAACATTAATGCATTGAGGAATATACTAAATTTGTAGTTGATTTTAAAAGTCTCCAAATTTTTATGTGCTTTTTGACTGCCATCGAAAGAATATAGATTTCGAGCCACGTTATTTTTTTACGTCTACAAAGCACTCGTTAATCAATGTTAAAATTTTGTATTTGCACGGTAGACCTGTCAGGTAAAATATCCAGCATCATTGGCTACCCCAACTGTGGTGTTCTTACGTCGCCGTATAAGTATTATATGTGAAATACTTTAGGAAATATCCGCAGATCCTGCCACTTTTGGCGTTGTCGCTCTGTTGTTGTTTCTATACCTTAAATTCGTGAATATTTTCCACTAAAAACTGTGTATTTTAACACACACTATGCGATTTCCCTTCATTATTATCTTTGCCATCGATCAACATCGAGATATCATAAGGACAGGAGTTACAGTCGACATCTCTCCAACGTCGATAGTTTGAATTGTACAATGTGTCATGGTCAATGGCCAGTTATTTCTTCGGACTCGCCTAGTACCTCACATAGATCACAGCTTGTGTTATTTAACAGAAACTGGTTCTTCGCCTTCAGTTGGAATTTCTTAGAAAAATAAATGTGTCAATTATGAACATCAATAACGCCCAGATATTTAAACACACGGAAGTATTAATGTAAATTGCCTGTATTTATGTCAGATTTAGACCAAAATCGGAACATGCCGACAAATTTTTTTCAAAAATCCAAAATAATATATTAAGTTTCACGGAACTGCGTCTTTTGGGAGTTCTCTGTTCCGTGTGTACGGACGGACGGCGGGAATAATTACGACTCAAGTGGCCCATTTTCGCAACTATTTCACGGAGGCGCATGCCACAGCAGTGCAAAGGACCTCTTAGTTTACCTGCTGAAAGAGGGTATTTGTAAACGTCGCAGACTATCAGTGCTATCAGTTACAATCGATACTGTATCCAGCTTCTTCTTCTAAAATTAACTCCATACGTTTACTATATATTATTGGGAAGACGTGGAGGGAATGTGTCTATTGAACTTCTTCCGTTGTTTGTGTATATGTCGGACTAATACGGTTATCGCCAATCCAAGCGGACGCACGGTCTAAGGCGTGGGTCTACGGCCGCGCTGTTGCTGGGATTGAGGCTTCGAAACCCGCCGGAGACATGGATGTTTATCTCGTGTGAGTGTTGTGTGTTTTCAGGTAGAAGTCTCTGCGTCGGGTTGATCATTCGTCCAGAGGAGCCCTACTGAGAGTTGTGTGTCTAATTGAGTGTGATCACGAACCCTAGGAAATGATGAGGTCTTGGCCCACTTGGGCTGTTGCGCCATGGTAAAAAAAAAAAAAAATAATAAGGTCCTCAAGAAGAAACCTACCCAAAGCAGTTATTTCATTAGGCTCATAGCTGCATGCCTTCGAATTCCTGTTTAATGAACAGAAAGTGTCACAGTAGTGCCTCACGTTGCGTGGTCAATAGTGATTGGGATACATTTGGGTTACTCTGTTCCAAGAAATAAACTAGTAGTCAAATGTAACGGTTAGGTACGACGTTAGTCATTTGATTAGCTCAGATTTTATTTTCGTGGCAAAACTTGTCTTAATTTTTGCTTACGGGAGTATATTTCTGAGATGGGGTGATTTGGATTCACAGTGGAAGCAAGATATTATTGTAAAACAGCACGTAACCAGTGCAGATGGAAGACATACGGATTTTTTTTCTCAAAATGGCCGAAACTATAACCTCCCACAATACCGACCTTCTCTCCTTAATCATCCTGTATGTGAATATTACATTAGAGTTGTTAAGGTACTGAAGATCGATACCAAATCCAAGTCATTCCGTAAGTAACAATCACTTTCTGGCCTTCGATCTGCTAGGATATTAAGCAGCTTGTGATGGGATTCGTCTACTGACATTTTGCGACAGCCTGTTGTGCCATCTTCAAAGTTTAAGCGGTCAAGGACGGAGAAGCTGTCACAAAACGTCGGTAAACAACCAACGTAAAATGCGTAACGCCCCAGAAAGGCGAGGGCCTCAACTGAAACTGACGTCGAGTTTTATCACCACTTTCCGGGGTTCATGAGCAGATATTATTAGGTAATGAATCGGACCCCTGCAGTCATGGTCGAGAGTTATAAATGAATAATTCATACATAAATTGGCCAAGGAACACAACTGTTTTTATGAAACAATCTTTCAATATCTTCTCAAGCTAATGGCAACCATATTCAAAGATACTCTAACTTCGTTGTGTCCCTAAGGGGTTGGAGTGTATGAATATAACAATGCAAGAGTTTGTGTGAAAATCACAACTGGAGAAGGGATATTTGAATTTTTTCCAGTTGAAATTTCAGGAGGCTTTGTATTTACTATTTCATAAACACATTCATCTCCAGGGTATAAATGAAGAATTAATCCATTTTGCGGGGATTTGTTGAACCACGACCTTCTGATGAATCGGGTTCTTGGTACAATACAGAATCTGAATGAATCTATTGGCTATATTATGTGGATAGTGAGTGTGGGTGTATGTCGACACTGGAGACGCGACGTCCCATCAGGGAAGCATCGTAAAAGGTCGTGTTCTAAAATGCCTGGGATCAAACCCTGTTACTACCCTTGGAACAGAAGAGATAGGTAAATAAATAAAAATCTTAGTATGATTTGGACATAAATTCAGAGGCAACAGAGAGTGGGGTGAAAAAAAAAACTGCGAAATGAAATTAAAGAGATCCCTGAGGGCGTGTCTGCAGAATTGTGTACATTAGTATTGGTATTCAGAAGACGGTTGCAGTACGCTACATGTCTAACTAGATTGGTCTCATCTTGCGTAGGAACTGCATTATAAAATACATTACTGAAGGAGGAAGAAGGAACAAGCATCTAATGGATGTTCTTAAAGAAAAAAAAGATACTCCTCTGAACTAGTAGGTGTTTTGGGCTTGTACCACCGTATGTACTGAAAAATATTACATTACGTTTTAGGGAACAGGTTCTTTCCCCATTTTCAGTCTTACTCGCTTCCAAAAAATAGTTACTACGTGATGAATGTTTACATTGTAATTAAACCCAACTTAACGTCATATTAATATATACCACGTATTCAAAAAACAGTTTAGAAGATATGTTTATGCCATGTTCACTACCCACCAAACACCCATAGTGCCTAACTGGTGACCAGTTAGATATTTTGTATATGTAAAGATATTTGACACATAATTTTATTCGTAGTAATTAACCAACTCGATGCACAAAACTTGTTTTATAATAAGTTTATTAAACGCCTCTACGTGTTTCGAGCACTATGTACTCATCATCAGGAGGTCAAAATTGTATATACAGCATCTGGTATCATCACATCTGTAGGTGACCGTCCCGTACACAGGTTGAGATAAGACTGGTTCTCTCAACCTGTGTACCGGACGGCCACCTACAGGTGTGATGATACCAGATGCTGTATATAGAATTTTGACCTCCTGATGATGAGCACATAGTGCTAGCAACATGTGTACAGGCATATAATAAACTTATTAAAAAACAAGATTTTGTGCATCCAGTTGGTTAATTACTAGGATTACACTGAGATGCACGGTCAGCAAAACGTCAAAACACAATATTATGATTCAAGTGTCATATCGTCAGAACCCTGTAGGATATACGATACCGGACGTGGAAACAGATAGCACAAACCGCACTGTCCGGATAAATCTTTTCGGAAGAGGCTATGGATTTGTGGCAAGACAGAAAACGCCATGAATGAATGAATGAGTGAGTGAGTGAGTGAGGGTACACGCTTTCAAACGCTCGGTTCTTCTTTCCATACTGTCATTTCTTGAACTTCCTATTTTTAAATAATTCATAGCAAATTTTAATGTAGCAAAATGCCGTGTTTTAAAAATGTACAAACTATAGACAAATTATGCCGCCTACAGTTATAGAAAATCAAGTGGCTGCTGATAATGAATCTTGAGTAAAGGTACAGTCAGATCGGAAATTTGTACAAATTGTGTGTAAAGGGTGCCTGTGAATTCAGGCTGAAATTAGCATGCAGAAAGGGGAAATGGAGGGGAAATAATTATGGTCGTAATCAGGACTTACATTTAGTCTCGAAAATATCTTGCCTTACTGAAAGGCACAGAATACATTAAAGTTTTATTTAAAATGTGCTATAACTAAGTTTCTGCAGATATTACGTCGGACACGTGCGCCTCCGTAAAATTAATTCTGTGTGAAATACAGTACCAGTTATAACCGAGGATCTAGAGCTACGCCAGGTCCCGTAAACGGGGAGCCAAGCGAATGGAGGTTGAGATATTGGTGTCGCTGAACTGCCTAATCGCAGCTTACTTCAGAATTGGAAACATCAGTAGGATTCACCGTAAGGATATTTTTCAGATTTCGCCTGTTCTGCAGTAGCTACATTCGGGGGCCTGTCAAAGTATGAATATCCTAGTTGTCTCCGCCTAAAGATGGGAACAAAACTAATTATTACTTTCTTCTTTTGTTTACATTTCCCATTCCTTGCATTATGATTCAACTACCACAATGCACGCGATTTGTCAGAAATCACAATAATGTTATAATACGTCATCTGCTACATATTCCGGCCCTCACTGTCCCATCGTCACAAGTGCACATTTGCATAGAAAATCGTTTAACGTTTTTATCAGCTCCAGTAAATATTAGAACTGTCATAAATTCGTCAATGTGTGGTTCATGGTCGATGGGTTTGTGCACTGAAAATTTGGGAATTTTATATTTTAAATTTTATAATTTAAAAATATTTTTATAACTTAAAAATTTGACAATTTTCAGTGCAGAAATACATCTACCATAAATCACACACTGACGAATATAGACAGTTCTACTACGTACTAGAGGTGATAAAATATTAAGCGATTGTTTTATGTGACTGTGAATTCCCTGACGATGGGTTCGAAACATGTAGGAGTTAACGTATTGTGATTCTGACGAATTGTGTACATGTGCTGGTTTACATTACGGTAAATTAATTTATATAGCTTTGCGATGTTTGTAATAAGAACTCGAATGGTGGACGGAAGTCACGTAAGTAAACTTAAATGTCGTGTTCCACTCTTTCAGATAATTAAATTAAATTTTTATGCAACTTTGTCCTCTGCCCCAGACATCCAGATATGCTCTGAGACCAACCCAGCTTCCTGCTGCATGTGTTATGGGTTCTTTCCCGGGGATAAAACCCCTCTAGTGCCGTGGAAAAGAATAAGTGGAGATATACACCCACTTCCACTATATCCCTTCATGGGGTGGACAGGGAATATTAACATTTTTAAGCTGCGTTAAAGACGCGCTTTAACATTTAGAAACTCTGCACTGTGTCCCACAGCTTAGCTATGTGTTACATACGAGTCGCACAAAAATTACCCGTTTTTCCTTCAACCGTCTTGACCAGGTGGTCTTAGTAGAGGAGGCGGACTTTCTACTCTCTTAGTTAGGAACTGAATATTTGTATACTGTTTGGTTCAAAACTACCCTTAACCAAAGGCAAATGAAGCCTCGATACCTCCCAATCGAGGCGCACTGAGAAAGAGAGGTACATAAGATTGTTATCATCTTTCACAGGATTAAAACTGATTAGACACGTCTACACAGTGTAAACCACATTACGGATTTTTTAAATATCAGTATTGGCCATTATGGATAGTGAAAGTTACATAATCTGTGAATCACTGTATATCGAAATGTTACGTAAAGTAAAGTAAAAAACTTGAGGTCGCGGAATTTTTGATTCTTGAATTATTCCTTCTTTAGTTTAGTTAGCCTTTGTACAGGTACATATTCACATTTTGATTACGTGGTAACAATCTGGACAGTGGGGTGTATGCTGGTGCAAAGTCTGCATTGCTTGTTTTGAGAAACTGGATTGGGATTTCCAGAGAAGGCATCCACGAAATGTTTTATCCTCCGAACGTATAGCAGCGTCAAACAGCTCAGACTCTTGGTATTGGAGGTTACATTGTATTTCACATTTCATTTGTAAGTACTTTTTTTTTAAGAGCACCCAGTGAGAAAAGCGAACAGGGACAGGAGCGCTTTATGCGAAACGAGTCTGTGATGTTACACTACAACAATTTTTCACTGTATTCACCTGATATCTCTTTTTATCTCCTAATCAAATATCCATTGCGTATTAAATATATTTATTTTTGTAGTAATGGAATTTATAAATATTACTAATATAATATGTTTTTTGGTTTCTAACCCGAAGGGGGTATATTAAGCGTAAGAGTTTAAATTCTGTCCCCATTTGACATTTCAGTGTTGTAACGAACACATATGTAAACTGTGTGGCAGTGAATGCAGACAACCGTCGCACTTAAACGGGTAATTCGAATGGTACTTGTGTTCGGTCGACAATGCTTATTCGAATTTAGCCGATAGAAATTTATCTGTTTGTAGCAGCACCACTTATTCTATCAAGAAGTGTTTCAATAACTTTCACACATTCATGGCATGCACATCGAATGTAACTGAAATTTCAAATTATCCTTCAATTGCTGCGATGTGTAAGAATGAATCACTGAAAATGCTGGGCGTAAAAATTATAGCCACAGAGAGAACTGTAAAATTTTTCCTTTTAATATTTCAAGTAACTTTAACCAACATTATTTGTATTATTATTATTATTATTATTAAATAATATTAATTACACTATATTAATTTATATTATTAATTTTGTATGATTACGCCATCTATGTGGGCCGGATAGCGTAGTCGGTAGAGCGACTGGCTAAGGGCTGGACGGTCTGGGGACCGAATCCCAGTGGGGGCGAGATTTTCCACACCTGTCCAGACCGGCCCTGGGGTCCCACCCAGCCTCCTGTACAATGGGTACCGGATCTTTCCCGGGAGTAAAGAGCGGCTGGGGCGTGACGTTGACCCCTCACTCCTTCTAGTGCCGTGATCAAGAAAGATTAGAGCTATACCTCTACTTCCTCTGTGGGCCGTAGGGCCTGTATAGAGCCTCAGTGCCTGTACAAGAGTGCACTTTTTTTTTACTTTACTCTGTATGTTTTGTACCAACCACGAGTTTTTTTTTTGCCAACGAATTTAACTATGAACCTGAAAGAAGACATAACTTAACCAGCTAAACAAAGTACGCACAATACATGGGCAATGCGTAGCCATATTATAATTGCTGAGACGATCCAGTTCCACATCATATGCACCAGAAGATTAATGAATTTTTATTTTGGTCTCCGTAGTGAAATTTCAGTAAAGTGTTCACAGTACAACAGCAAGACATGATTAGGCAGCACTGAAAACCTCAGAAAAGAGAGCTCAATGGAAAACTCCAACCATCCGGTGGAACATGGAGTATGTTACAAATGAGAATATAAAAGTCAGATTAATTCATAACCTTTGAACGGAGGATTTAATATTCATAAGAAGAAACAACGTTTTGCAAAATGCTCCTGCAATATTTATGTTCTTGTTTCCCATAACACCAAATAATTCATTCTGAAAATGACCAAATTACTGTGCTGGAGTAATTATCACAGAAAACAAATTTGCTAGCTCTTAGTGCGTACAGTTGCTCAGTTTGTCCTGCTCAATTAGAAATTTCTCGAAACGCAGTTCATTAGCTAGACCAAACTGTGTTAAAACCAGCATGAAACTTGTGACGAAGAGGAGAATTTTGTTTCGTTTAGAACTGCGAATACCTAAAGAAGTGTTCTGAAAGTTCGCCTACGTATTTTTAAGTCAGAAGCTATCTATATTGTACGTTGAAAAAACATAAACTTAAGGAGAGTTTTATAACATTTTCATGTTCCCCTCCACGAACTCTAGATCAGAACCTGAAAGAGAGTTATTTAAATTTTATACAGCGTGCACAGTAGCAGCAATAATGTTTGGTTTTCAACTCAATTTCATGAAAAGAAATGTTTGAGTTCTGTAAGTTCACGCGTTTATGATAATTCCTGTAGTTCAAATAATTTATGTTAGTACAGGCACGTATCGGCCAAATGTAATAAAAACAAGATATTCTGGGAAGGTCTTGCAGTCTCGGTTTTCCATGAAAATTTTAAGTCTGTTGGGTAATATTAGCAAACCTACAGTACCACATTAAATATTTATAAAATTTATTGAAATATGCAGTGCATAACTTAAATTAGTGCAGTATCTTGTGCATTAAATGTGTCTGAATTATGCACTGCCGCTATGTTTTTAAGTTGAAAATAAATTTTAATACGGCTAAACGAATCAGTTTTTTTTTACAGGTAAGCGGGATGTGTTACGCTGGATTGTGACAACGTGTAACTTGTAGGTGGATATCGAAGTTTCGGAGGAATATATTCTACCCATTTTAAGGGTCCAAGTAGGCCTATACTGTATATTAATACATTCAAGCCTTGTGATTAACATTGGGTCCAGTTTTAAACAAGTCAAGTAATGTAGACAAACGTAACACTCAGGCGCGTTCGTACAGCCTTTTTTGCAGTGGAAAAGCAATAAGTATTACCTATTCCGAGTGTAGTTTTATGGTCTTAGGTGTTCAGTATGTAATGCGCATGCACCATATTGTCATTTGTGGCCTGCTCCATTACACAGAATTTTTCCACATTATCTTATAAACAAACTACTTTCGCAAAAAAATTATTAAACATAAAATACATGTTTTGATTTTCTCTACAAATTTTTTTCGTCAAACATTTCTCATTCTAAGAAGAACTGATCGAGATATGATCAAAACGTATATTGGTCTTCATGTAAAGTACCCTTTATTCTTGTCAGATTTGAAAGAACTTGAATTTTCCCGACAGAATTTCGAAAAATACTCAAATATCAAATTTCATAAAAAATCCTTCCAAAGGGAACCGAGTGGTTGCATGAGGACTGACGGACGGACGGACAGACATGACGAAGCTAATAGTCGTTTTTCGCAATTTGCAAATGCGCCTGAATATTATACGCCCGACAATAATCCGTTTGTGTGGTTGTTACGAATCTCAGATCCAACAAAGACCACTTACCGTTAAAACATTAACTGACTTGTTTTCATAACCTAGACGAAGCTTGTTTACTGTGGGGTACGAGCCAAACCTTCCGATGTCATTCATGTCGGTCTTACTGTTTAAAGAGTTAAAGGAAAGCTGTAGGGATACCGTTACCTGTATGCCCTGGGAGACCAGTGGAAACCACGAAATATTTTTTGAATGAAGTCATTCCGTTGTGTTATCTGAATATTTACTTTATTACAATATGTTTCCGTCAGCACAACTAACATTTAAGTATAACATTAATGCAACATGTTTCGACTTGTGACATTCATCATCAGGCTGATCTAAGAACCGTTTAACATTTCACAGTTTTATTTTGTGCACAAAATAAAACTGTGAAATGTTAAACGGTTCTTAGATCAGCCTGATGATGACTGTCACAAGTCGAAACATGTTGCATTAATGCCATACTTAAATGTTAGTTGTGTTGACGGAAACATATTGTAATAAAACGAAATATTTGTTTGAAGCATGCTCGTAGAATACTTGCTGGCATATTTTGTTAAGTGGCTATTAGATTTAAAGTGTTTTTCTTGAACTCTGCCCCATGCTGGTGATTTAATTCCTTTCGTCACTTCAAAAGCACATCTCAAGATATTCATTATTTATACACTTTGTAAATTACGCACGGTTTTGAATTTGCAAGAAGGCAAAACACTAAAAGGTGTGAATTTTACCATTGTCTTATACGAATATACGCAGAATTTCAATATCGTATGTTGTGGAGCAAGTAGTTTAGATAGCGTCGTTTGTAGTCCAAAGGTGCTCAAACTTTTCAGACTGGTATTACAGACAGAAGTGTGGAATCGAGAAGAATGGGATTGGCTGGGCATGTGAGGCGTATAGGTGAGGAGGGGGGGTGTATAGGGTCTTGCTGGGGAAACCGGAGGGAAGGAGACCACTGGGGAGACCTAGGCATAGATGGGTGGATAATATTAGGATGGATCTCCAGGAGGTGGGATGTGGGTATATGGACT
>Ga0123355_10016069_pt1 | contig 11782 bp, 6 predicted proteins | sample TergutEmb28metaG_3_FD_89872 | JGI IMG/M metagenome (GOLD analysis project Ga0123355, IMG submission 89872) | Embiratermes neotenicus P1 segment gut microbial communities from Petit-Saut dam, French Guiana - Emb289 P1 | ecosystem: Host-associated > Arthropoda: Insects > Digestive system > Gut ...
CATATACCATTGCTGTGTGTACAGTGAAAAACTCCTGATGATGGACAGAGGAACTGTCCGAAACATGTAGAGTTTTATTCCAAAAATAATCTCAGAAATTAGTGCATCTAGTTGGTTTTATTACAAGAATTTGTTGTGTTAGCTCATCAACCTGTGCTGCTGCTTTTTGTTGAATTGCTGCTGCACTGATTTTTTGCATCCTCCATATATCAGTCCTTAGAATAACCATTTATATTATATTTGTCGCACTTGCTTTTATTAACTAATTCTAAAATGTTGCTCAGTTAATTAAACGTTGCTCTTACCATAATTATATCACTGCAAAGTTCAACCAGTTTGAACAATTGACAAACCTAGATCATGCCTGTACATCAATGTATGTACTCATCTGTACTGTGATGCATGATTTAGTATTCAAAGAGATACTAGCTATATTATAGTGTGCTGCCATGTGCAGAAGGCTGTGGGAAATCAGTCAATTGAATGAGTGATTATAATGTATATTTACAGATATTAATAGTGTCATGTAGTTCTGATAGTAGGTAAATAGTTGCAAGTTGGGTCCAAACACACATTACATACATCACAGCAGAATATGAGATTTTGAGTTCTCACATTGGTGTTGATGAAGATTCAAGTTTTCTGGGGCATGATGCCTGGACATTTGGTAAATACTTCTGATGTCTAAGTCATAGACTAATTTTATGTTAAGATGGAGGCTGAAAGCATCTCAGCAATGTCAACAAATGTTGTCATATGCCAGAAGCCGAGAATATGTAACAGCAAACTGTGTTTAATGACACTGTGGAATTTGGTAATCAGGTGTGGGTGTACCAGTTGTGTTTTATCACTGTTCATCTTCATTCTTATGTGTCCTTTCTGCTTGTTACATTGTTTCATGTCCATTCTGAAGTTATCAGATTTTGTTATTTGGCTACAGAAGAAAAATTGGTTTGGCATGTCATGTTCAACCAATAGCTCACGTTCATTTGTCTGGTTTTAAAGCACATCATTGCTGTAAACTCTGTTTAAGAATCGTGTCTTCCTGTCAAGAAAACCTAGACATAGAACCATCTTACTAGAAGCTATGTCCCTCAAATGTTCATTTTTGTGTGTTCTATGCTGAAAGCACAGTAAATAAATAAACGAAAAACATATATTTCCTGTCTGTCCATCCACATTTCATCTCCAGGTCAGTTTGGCAGATCTTTCACACAAACTTGTACTAAATTTTGATGCAACAAATAGATGGCTGCTGTCACTTCCGTGTGTGGAGGTGTCATGCTTTCGTACAGTACAGTGAAACATGCAGATGATCTGTACCAGGGATGTTTTATTTATTTATTTATTTATTTATTATCTTGCTAATTGTGAAGTTCAAGGAATACTTGTCATATAAGTCAATGGTAAATTGGCCCCCCTTAAGATCTTTGTAAACCTCCAGCCATTCATATACTGTTATGTCTTCTGGAATGGACATAGTCCTCCATCATATTGAATGTGACAAACAAGGACAATGAATTATATCCTGAATTAGTTCATATCACTGTTTGATAGTTTCCAATGATTCATTTTAATACATATTATCCTTGTAACTCTTGTGTCTAGTGGCCTCTTTCGTGCACATATTTTGTACAAAACGCTGTCTGGAATTTTTGTTTCCACTATTCTTTAAATATATGCTATATTTTCGTATGAATATTCTAAAAGTAATCATAAGGTTTGTCATCCCCGTTGTGTTTATAATTAAACTAGATCGGAGTGTATGTACTTGTCTAACACAAATATATGATGGTAGACATATGTATAGAATTTATTACATAGAGAACAACTACATGTTTCGACACTTTACATTGGCCATCTTCAGGTTGAGAAATGAAAAAACTTAGTAAGCAGCTATACTCGACTTATGTGGGTTGTATACAGTGGGAGGTAAGAGGTGAAGTGGGTACGGGTTCTCACATGTGTTGTGTAGGATGGGTGGTGTGGGTACATGAGTTCTGCTATTATATGCTATGTCTAGGTTAATATAGTTGGATCTATGGTATCATCTTATGTTTGTAGAAATTATATGTACATGTACACTTAACTTATAAATACACAGTGTGCAATTTTTATATAAATGTAGTTTCTATAGTTATAGTGGGTTCATTGATATAATCACTTTGTTATTATATTTACTATTATAATACATCGAGTTTGATTTTCATAATTTGTCAGTTCAGTATCGGAAGTAAAACTATTATAGGATGGAATAAAATTAAGGTGAGTAAGGTAAGTACATTAGCAAACAATAGTGTGGAAAACAACATGCAAGCAAATTAAATTAACCCTTTCCCCGTTCAATTTAAATCGCTAGTGCCTGGGCAGAAGAGCCGAGTTTTTTCACGGGACATTTAAATTTACGTGTTATACCAGAAACGCTTTAGAGCGTTTAGAGGGGGAGGGGACTTTTAAATTCCGAGCACTTTGGAGCGTTAGGGAGGGGAAAGGGTTAAATTAAGGTAATATTGAAGTGCTAGGTTTAGATGTTTCTCTTCTAGTGTCATTGAGTCATGCGTGTTCTAGTTGAAATGTTCAAAGAATAGGGCTTCAGACAGTCCAACAATCTATGTGTGTAATAGTGATGAATTTCGAGGATGGCAGATAGGACGATCCTTAGAAGCACAGCTTTATGTGTAGTATGTGTCAGCTGGTTATTCGGCGCATGTTAGTATAGGTCATTCATAGTGTGGATCTACAGTTCTGAGGTTCGGATAGTCGTTGTGCTGTGTGGTGTGTGGATTAATAGTGTTGGCTGGGTTGTCCCCCTGGATTACCGAAAGCTGGGTGTGTAGATGCAGGCACAGGTGGGTTTTATGGCTCGGTTCATGCACTATCCTGTTTGATGATGTCACATATTCACGTTGTATGTGTGTATCGCTGAATAGAGTCACGTTACGTGAAAGTCGGTGATTCTGAGCTCATGCTGAGTGTTCTCGAGAACACTCAGCACAAGCTCAGACTGACTATAGAAACTACATTTATATAAAAACTGCACATTGTGTATTTATAAGTTAAGTGTACATTTACATATAATTTCTACAAACATAAGATGATACCGTAGATCCAACTATATTAACCTAGACATAGCATATAATAGCAGAACCCATGTACCCACACCACCCATCCTACATAACATATGCAAGATCTCGTACCCACTTCACCTCTTACCTCCCACTGTATACAACCCATATAAGTCGAGTATAGCTGCTTACTAAGTTTTCTCATTTCTCAACCTGAAGATGGCCAATGTAAAGTGCCAAAACATGTAGTTGTTCTCTACATAATAAATTCTATACATATGTCTACCATCATATAGTTGTGTTAGACAAGTACATACACTCTGATCTAGTTCAATTCTAAAAGTAAAGTATTGTAAAGTTCACCCTAACTTAGGCCATGAAGGCCCAGAGGGGGTTAGTGGTAGGGCTCTACTCTTTCTTTAACCTCGGCACTAGATGGAGATGGGTGGTCAATGCCACGCCCCAGCCGCTTTACCCGCAGGAAAGGGACCCAATACCCATTTTCTAGAAGGCTGGGTGGGTCCCAGGGTTGGTCTGGACAGGTGTGGAAAATCTCGCCCCCAACAAAGATTTGATCCCCAGACCGTCCAGCCTGTATTCATTTGAGTATTATAAGTTTTCTGAGTTTAAGGTACATACACATTAACAGTTGTTTAAAACTTCCAGTGCTCTATTTATAATTCAATTAAAATTGTATGCTTCTGGTTGCATAGCTACCAAGCAACGGCAGTGATAAACGTGTTTATTTTATATACATGTATAATGTCATGGGTGGACGTCTCAGAGCTTGGTTCTATGTAACTGGAAGATGCAGTAATTTTGAATGGTCTATTTTATGTGCTGTGAAACCAGTCGCTAATTCAGAATTAAAATTCCAGGTATGTTCATGTGCTTGTATGCATTATACTTCAAAAATTTTGTGAATTTAACTGCATTTGTTACAAGTTAGTTTCCTTATAACGTCATGGGAAAGTGAAAAGATAATTATTTAAATACTGGAAAAGCACTCTGTTTCTAATTTCGCCACCTATTTTAGAAGTATATAATGTGCACAATAGTACAAATTGCATAATAACTCTTTCTTTTTTAATGCTATAATTTTCTCTGTCAAATGCAAGTTACTTTTGAAAACAGTGCAATTAAATACTAACTTCCTTAAAATACAGGATTTTCATTTTATGACACTGTGTAAGCCCAGTGTAAGTTTTGCCCCTGTAAACCCAGTGTAGTGGCCAAAAAACTGGAAGTCATCATTCCCACTAGTAACAGCCAACTATGATTATTTCTCGTCACTACTCAATATTATATTGACTGTTGTCACCTTATATCACACACCATACTTAAAATGATGTCTCTTTACTTGCAGACAAACTGCACATCTTATTAATGTATTTAAAACTACTCAACAAAGCACTTGTTGAAAAGGGTTTGAAATCACCCATCAAATATTTTCTTTCAGTTCTGCCATGTGGAAAATGTTGCTATGTACTTCCTGTTTTGATGTATATCCCATCAGTACATGTCTCCTACTCTTATTTAGGTCCACTGCTAATTCTGGAAAATTAAATAATTTTTCTAATCATCACTGTCATGCTAGGTGGCTTACATAAATATCTGGAAATTTTCATGGAAAGTTGGAGTGGAATTTACTGTAGGATGAATTTTATCATATGATTCACGTAACACGCATTTGTTATTACACACCGTATTCTCAACCTCATTCCAATATGATGTAAAACAAACTGATGGTGATATCTTGTGTGTGACTCAGAGGAAGACAGCACAACTGTCATGTTTGTACTGAACTAGTTTTTGTCAGCTCAAAGTTACAAACATGTTCACAGTGTCATAATCTGAAAACCTTGTAATGTGAAATCTGGCACCTGATTACAAGGTATATTGTGTGTAGAGCATTAGCATAGCACAAAAAATTTATGATCTGTGACTAGACATTGAACAATGTCACTATCACTGCACTCACTGAATGGAGGAAAAGACCCAGTAGCCTTTGGGTATGACAGCATGTAGTCTGGTGGATGGTTACCTTTGCAGAGTCAGTGTGTTCCTCCATGATGTTGGTGATCGTCCAACAGACTATACCATCATATCGCAGATTACTGTGCCACAAGAATTTCAAATATTGAACAGTAATTTTCAATATCTGTACCGCACTCAGCATGTAATTAGACCCACCAAAATAACATTTTAATATTATCTTACTAAATGACTTAATCTTACACTGTGCAAACAATCCATTATAATCTTGTCTTTTCCTCCCTCTTGTCTGGTTGCTAGGTAATCATAACCAACATTTTTGTAGCACATAAGTAGTGTACCTGGGATTACTCTGTTTCTGGGTGTAGTCCACCATTTTGGTTGAAAAAAAATGCATCATGGTCTTCCTGTTTCATTATTGTACCTTCTGCCACACTTATGTTTTGGTGGAGCAGGCAGTTTGCTAGCTCACCACAACTGTCAAGAAGGTCACTGGATAGATGGGATCGAAGTCAGGATTTTGCAAACTGAAACTCCACGACAATTGTATGAAATAAGGAATCGGTGAAAAACGGCATGTGTGACAGATTCATTTGGCCAACCTGTAACCTTCATATTTCCCATTTTGAGAATTTATAATATATTAGGTACTGTGTTATATTATAAAATGAGAAACACTTAAAAGTATTTAGAAAGAAAAAATACCACTTAGGAAACGTGCGTATAAATTGAATGATAATGTTGGAATGTATCTTAGAGAAATAGGTTGTAAAGTTGTGAACTGCATTCAACTGCCTCAGTATAGGGTCACAAAATGGCAGGTTTTTGTGAAATTTCAGGTTACAAATAATGAAATGCATTTCTTAACATGAATACTACTTTATGTAACTCATTGAGTAATCTCTGTAGGAATAGATAAAAAATATCTAGACCAGCAGATATGCTACTAAATATTATGCTTTCATCTTCTCTTACCTACAAGACTTGTCCCCACAGGTACTCTATATCACCTTCTTTTTCCTACTACATGTCTAAACCATTGTCATCAATCATCTGAGGTTTCCCTTCCGGAAAATGATGATGTGTCACTAAATCAGATCCTGATGTTTTGAGGCAACGTAGTGTTCTCATATTAAATGGGCAATATGTCCAAAAATAATAAAGAATTTCTTCCTTTACATTTGGACTGTTGAAGATAAGGACACTATGCTGCCTCAAAATGTCAGAATCTGATTGCCCAATGATGCAGCATCAGATCACTGAAGAAGGGAATCCTTGATTGCACAATTGTGAACACCTCAGAAATCTCATCATTTATCTCCTTCCTTTCTTTACCCTAGTAATGTATGCTTCATTAACAACAAACTTCATGTAATACATGCTTGACAGCAGTAAAGCACGTGATTTTTTAACGGAGCCATGTTGTTTTTCACCAACAGTAGTAAATACAAGTGCGTGTGTTAAGTGGCCATACCTGTAAAATTCATTGTGATTTTCAAAAGTGTAATGAATAGCACCTATAGTGAGGGATTTTCTTTCAAGTTTCAAGTTGTAATTTATATTATTTAAAATTGTATATGATGATAAAGACAATAAAGACAAATATTAATGTTGAAACAATATGCTGTGAAGTTGGATGGAAAGGAATATAAAACAATACCAAATGAATAAGAATGTTTGTACTTCATAGTATTTATTTGAGGAGATTAATAGAAATATTCATGTTACTGTTTCCAATAAAAGATAATTTTAATATCTGAATGGCTGCATTTATACTGCATTATTTTATCCTCCATATTTAATACCTGAAAATCTCACCCAATTTGTACCTCAAAGAAGAGAATGGCGCCATTTCCAGCTCATCTCATCCCTGCCATTGCTGTCACATTAGTGTTTACACAGCAAGCTGTAGTAATACTGTCTGTTCTTTTATTCGGGACATTTACAGTGGTGTCATTAGAGCTGAGAACATGACAGTGTTGTGAGGGGGAAGGTAACATTTATATTTAGTGTCATTGTGGTTAACTATACATTTGATATACTGAAATAATGAACAATAAATATCTGGCCAAACAGTTAATTCCCAGGCAGATTATAATTTGTGTTTTTATGTTCAAGCATGGGTGTGCATGTGCATGTGTTACTGTTTCTGTAATAAAGGATGAAAGAAGTAACTTTATTTTGTGACGGTGTTCAGGTGGAATGTAATTGCAGAAGCAAACACAGTGATACTTAATTAAAAAACAAAGGATAATTTAAATAAACCTCACACTGCCATGACAGCAGAGGGGCCTATGTGCCATTTCATACAGTGTTTTCTTCTTGAAGCCTGGTGAATACAAGGCCATGATTATGGAAGAAAAGGGTGATTCCACCACTACTTTGTTGCTACGTTCACAAAACCGGCCATTGAAGCTGCAACAGTATGAGATCAAGATATGACACAACAGTGCCATGACATCCTCAGAGTCTGAAACCAGAAAGAAGATTGAAGGCCTCCCTAATCAGCACTATGGTGAAGGATGTGACAACACACAAGTTGACCATAGTGTTCTCCAGACAAATGAGATCTCAAAGGGTAAACATACATGGTAAAATTCTTCATGTTCATATTTGCCAGATAATTGGTTAGCTAATAAGTAGGTCAGGGCTCTGAACATGTCACAGTAGTCCTTGTGGAGACTCTGCTATGAATCATACACAGCCTCTCAAGCCTTGGAACCCTCAAATTTTATGCCTGCAATTGTTTGCATACTTTCTCAACAGGTGACAACTTTTAGGGTCCTTAGCCAGCCTCTTATAGCATGGATCTCACAAACAGCATCAATCTTACAATCAAAATCTATGGTATTTAGCACGGCCATCAAATTGCCTTTGTCAGCTAGAACAGTGATATCAGCATATGATGTTTATTTGACCGTGCATCATTGTGATAACTGAAGAATAAAAAACCAACTAGATGCCGCTTGTTATTTTATTATACTTCTTATAGGTTCAACATGTTTTGGACAATACTATGCCCATCATCAGGAGCGCGTGACTGTGATGTTGTTTACCACGTCGGTTGTATCGTTCTTGGTTTGCTGTATGTTGGAGGTTAGGTGCGGTTACGCTGGAGTGGTGTCTGGGTTGCAGGCTTCAGCTTCAGCCTGCAACCCAGACACCACTTCAGCTTAACTGCACCTAACCTCCAACATACAGCAAACCAAGAACGATACAACCGACGTGGTAATCAACATCACAGTCATGAGCTCCTGATGATGGGCATAGTATTGTCCGAAACATGTTGAGCCTATAAGAAGTACAATAAAATAACAAGTGGCATCTAGTTGGTTTTTTATTCTTCATATCAGCATATGTTTGCCTGGCCCTTTCTGCACTAATCAGATGTCTGTTGGTGTGGTAGAGGTTTCAAGGATTCTCACATTTTCCTCTCTGGCTCCTCTGCAGGCTCCACCAGTAACATCCTTATGGTTTTTTCCACCCAGTTAAGGATACTTTCTGTAGTAGCCGGTGGAATCTGATCACTACTATTCTGGGTAGGCTGTCCAAGTTTGGGTGGAGTCATAGGATTCGCTGCCACCAAAATGTATAAATTTATATTTATGTATATTTATTCCTAGAAAATGGCACCAGGATGATTGAATGTCATGAGGATGATACCAGCAGGTTGGAATGAATTACTGAGCACTCAACAACTTCAATATATATCCAACACTTCAAAAACATGGTGCCATTTACTAACCCTCTATATTATTTAGTAACTCTAGTTTAACAACATGCCTAATAACAATTTCTAAAGAACAAAATATAGTAGTAGCTAGTTCTTATATAAATTCTTATCAGTTATAATCTCTCTTTCCCACTTAACACTCACACAGGCTTACCCAAAAAGAATAGTTGTAGTCACCTATCTCAAGTACGTTTTGTTCAATTTTCCAAGACAGGCCTAAAATTCACTCTGGTTCCAACTCAGTATAATTTACTCAAAAGTTAACTTAGTCAGTTCACATCACCTACTTGAAGTGATGTAAAACAGCAATATTACACACAATAAAAGTAACTATTCTTCCTCAAAGCTTTCAGAGTGTGACATATAGGTGATCAAAGGCAAGGCAGGTTAACTTGTTGACAGCTGGAACCCAAAGACGCCTTTTGCATAGCAACACAGGGTTAATATCCATCACAAGGACTCCACCCTTAATCTCGTCATCATCATCAAAGACCTGATAACAATCTCTCCATAGGCTGGAGAGATCATGCAATGTGACGTGGCATCGCATGATGCTGTTGCTATGCAAAAGCGCTGACTAGCTAGCCACTTCCTGTGCTTGCACCAAGGGAAAACAGTGTACAGTTATTTACAAATTTTAAACAAAAAATAAATAAATAAAAAACTATTACCCCCAATCATTCATTATACTTCTATGGCGAGTGTAAATGGAGACACTCCACAGTCCAGGTCTATGTGTAAGGCAAACAGTCCTTCAGCAGGCCATTGCTTAAGTTGACAACTGACTCTTTAATAGCAAGAACCAGACATTTGGCCCTATGCAGACACTGGAATTGACTAGCACTGCATGGTGTTGCTGTCACATTTCATTTACCCTTCTCAAACAGGAACCAACACCTCAGTGACTAGATGAAATTGGGCACATGTCCATTGTCAGGCAGGTGAATTCCCAAGAGCTCCCAGGAAATTTTTTATCCAGTTTTCACACAGGATGAACCCATACTCGGAGTATCAATGGGTGTAAGAAGCTCCTATTGATACAGGGAATTGTAACAAAAGAATAGGGGGCGCTATGGTTCTTACACCGCAGCAAGAATGATCAAGGACCCAGCAGTGAGGCTTTGTTGTTTCCAAGGCTTTTGAATATGCAGATGACATATTGAGTAAGCACCCCAATTGGGTTTTACTGCACCATATTCGTAGAGTGTGGTGCTGATTGCAGTTCACGTCTTTGGTATAAAACGCTACGTAAAATCGTACGTATTTGCAGACTTCTTAAAATAACCGGAAGATGAAAAGAACTCCCCCAGCAACGGCGGTAACTACCAATCTACATGGTGTCAGATTCCAGAATACTTTAATCTTCATTAGTGCCATTGATTACCACTCCTACGTTTGCTTTTGTTCCTGTGGCGCTGTTCTGGATTTGAGTCTTTTGGGATATGACGCAGTATAGACATTTCGAATGATTTCCCTGTCTTTATCTTCAGGATGGCCCAACATAACTACATGGCCTACTGACAAAATGAAGTTTCAAGCTCCTCAGAAATGTTAGTGCCATGGCAATGCACATGCAATTCCATCCCCCATTCATGCAACATTTTCGCCAAGCATCCGCATGTTTCGACACAGCAACCACTCTTTTCTTCTATGACCACAGGTTACCTCCTGCAAAGATTACTATTCGTATGACGTCATTGGTAATATTCTGTGGTCAAAGAATAAAGTTAACGAACGTCATCTGTGCTGTGGGCGCGCGTCGTGGAGGGGGATTGCATGAGGTTTCAAGCGTAATGGTTAGTGCGTGACCGTGGATGTGTAGAGTAACGTTGTTTTAGTGAGGGAAGTTTCGAATACGTTAACGTCTGCATTTGACTGTCTTTGCCCGTTAGTGCTGCGATAGTGATTTGTCGATTCTGGGTATGGGAGTTGAAGTTTGGTGTATATCCCTAACCATGTAATGATGATAAGTATGCTGGACAAACTGTTACATTACGTTCTTCTGCCCTTTGGATTTAAAATCGGGATCAAAAGGTATTTATGTTATACTGAAGTATTTATACGCTAATTACTTTGCCTATACATTGTTTCAAGTACATTTTCATAAGTACAGGAATTACTGGCAACGATGCGAGTGGTAGAGAAGTAGGCTTCATACATTGACGTGCCACTTAAAACTTCCCGTATGTTGAAGTGGGTATTAAATGTTGTTCAGCCGTTTGTAAGTAGAATCAGCACGTCGGTGATTTTTTTTTTACATAGCCTATTTCAGACGAGGAGACTAGTGCATTTTTGTTTTGTGTTGCCGTTAAAATTCAGTTGAGTACTTGGCCGTTGCATTTACCCAGTATAAGCGTCGGCGTTTGTTTTTCATTTGTTTTAAAGAAAGTGAAACGTAATTGAATATGTTAATGTAGTACAGGTTATGTATTTGAATACATTGTACAATTGCATAATCATCATAAGCAATCATGTATGAAAATATTTCACTCAAAGATGGCGGTTCACTTTGGAATCGGAATACAGTATTCGTCAGGTTTGAGCAAGGGTTTCAATGGTACGTATTTAATTTTTAAGAGACTTCATATTTAGTCATGTTACACTTAGTAAAGTGTAAGGAAACTATGTGCTTAAGATAGCATGTTGCCAACATAAGTAATTACTTTTTGCCCGTATGTAATTCCATTTTTACAGAGCAAGAAATAAAACTGAAGCCACATCATCGATGTTTCGCTGTAAATATTCATAAAGGAGAAATTTTGCTCTTACAGATATTGACTGCTACAGTTCCCCACCGCCATCGGTTTTCCGCCGGTATCCACTTTAGCCAACTGCCATACTTGGTTTCCGTGTGTTTGCTGTTTTTGATTTGTATACACGCAAAAAAAAAAAAAAAAAAAAGGGGGGTTTTTTTCCCAAAGGAACATTCGGGGGGGGGGGGGGGGGAAGGGTAAATAGGGCGGGGGGGGGGGGGGGCGGGCCGGGGGGG
>Ga0123355_10016070_pt1 | contig 11782 bp, 4 predicted proteins | sample TergutEmb28metaG_3_FD_89872 | JGI IMG/M metagenome (GOLD analysis project Ga0123355, IMG submission 89872) | Embiratermes neotenicus P1 segment gut microbial communities from Petit-Saut dam, French Guiana - Emb289 P1 | ecosystem: Host-associated > Arthropoda: Insects > Digestive system > Gut ...
CTGCTTATTCAATTCATTCGCAGCTACCCTCCTTATCGGAGGCCGTTCCTCTATCCGCAACCTGAGGACGCGCCATGCCGTGGTGACAGGGACCCACTAACACAGTCCTCCAGACTATATGACACGAATATCTACAAAATTATGGGGGTTATTACTTCCTTTGGACCCCTCAGAGGATCTACCGCGTACTGGCCCGCACGTAATAGAGGGGTTGAGGGGCGGTCTAGACACATCTTTTGGACACCAATGTGCACAGAAGCAGGGGCACGAGAGACACAGCTGTTACTGAACTATCTAAGTAAAAACTAACCAACTCTGTGAGAAGAAAAAAGCAATTGGAAGCATGTGAAAATATGGAGCAGACGTACTGGAACAAGCAGCACCGCAAGAGATGAACAAATTACTGGTTACTAATGCATTTATGTTACGAAGAACGGCGGATTATCTGTCATTAATAAAGTAAATGATAAAGCTTTAAGAGAAACATGCTCAGAAATATTCACATGGCTCAACACTTCTGGCCCGTGCGAAAGATGGATATGACGTGGTTAATAAGCGCTATTCGATTTACAAAAGCACATTATAATAGATGCGTTATAAAACAAAAGATTGATATTGTGAAAAAGAAACTGTTTTCTGATACGAACATGCGCAGCGAACGATATTCAATTGGCTGCATAAATGAACAAGAAATTTCGTGCCCCCACAGAAGATGCGAACTGAGAGTAGGAAAGAGCATGGATAAGAATTAGTGACTTTTGGGCACCACAAACTGAGACTGTGGTTGGAGCAGCAGGCAGACATAAATGGGTTTAGCACAGTAGATTCTGAAGTCCGCATGTGGACCCGAACCGTAACTACCCGCATGTTATTTCTGGCCACAACCTTACAAAACATACCACAATGTTCCTTTGTGTTATACATCTGTAGTATCCTCGGTCTTCCAGATATTCCATATTTCACCATCCATACATTCATCTTAACTTAAGTGCTGTGAAATTTCTCGAATATTTGAATTTTATAAATTTTATTAACCACTGTGACAATAACACGTCTTTCTCCACGTGCTTCTTCCCACCGTTCCACTAACCATGATTCATCACAATATGCCTTTTACTGTTCGCTTATATTGTAAATCGCTTATTTTCGATGCCACAGACTTTAAATGCACGTAAAGAAATTAGTGTTGCTTTTCAGGGTTAATCAGATGTATGAATTTTCTTAAATCTCTAAAGTACTGTAAAGTGCTGTATTCTGTCACCCTTATTAACGTTAAAGAAACCTTCGCATTTTGTCCACAGAATATTTAAATATTTGTTCTGATGCACACCATAAGCTTATATTTCTTGCCTTAAACATTTTTATGGAATGTTAATATTTATAATAATATTTTGTAATAATTTGTAAATTATTTCTGATCGAGACGCATGGTGTTTACTGCAAGCTAGAAAGTATATCCATAAAACTAGTCCTGATTAACTTCGTGACTGAAAGAAATTAAATTTGTATATGTGTTTGAGTTCCTTGCACATATTTCATGAAATTAACACGTAATGCAGAGGTTTCATTCCATGTGCTTCATCTTCTGAAGTACTGAAATCGTTTTGACTGATCTTGCTATGAGGCGGTATTAATTTATTTCAGTTGGTTTAATGGGACTCTGACTCAAGGGAAACCTTTACTTCATAAGGGCTAATAATTAAAAGATATTATACATAATGTACTAACAAAATCGTGGGTGTTAAATATGTTAAAGTTTGACTTTAATTTGTTTGCAATATGGTGAAAATGAAACGAACTGCTAGAAAGTGTCTTTGTGTGAAATTTTAAGCTTTCGAAGCTGTGAAGGTGCAGATTGCCCTCTTCTGGGATGTGAGGCCATGCAGTTTCGTATGTTAGCGACGTTTCGGACATTACATTCCAGAAGAATACAATCTTAAAATATTCCTTTACGTTACGTGGTGTAAGGCGCACTGGGATTGTCTTTGCACCTGCATATTTTTATCTTTAATGTTACCGCAATTTGCCTACAACAAAAGAATGATAACCATTCAAGGTCAGTGGTGAATGTGGAAGTCACGTACTGCGACACGTAAAACTTTTCTTTTTCCATATACTCTATTTATGTGTTTCATATGATTCATATAAAAAATCGAACGTTTTCTCGTTCAGATTTAACCCACTGGTTTTTTAATAACATCTCGTATCCTGTGCGTGTCAGGAAACGAATCTCAACGCTAGCGACAGTGATAAGTGTGATCGTGGCTTGTAGTGCAAGACCGCATTTCTTAAGCTACAAAAATAGGGTTACGTACGTGCAAACACTTCTGTACTTAGTATGCATACACTTGTGGACATTAGTCATTTACCCAGTGCTTGGGTAGTGGATGCTGCCAGCTTCCTCGGTTGTTGGTGAAGAAACAGTCCGTGCTGATAAGCCAGTGTTAATTTTTTCAGCATTCGGCATAATGTTTTCCCCTACACTTTCTTTTACCTGCATATGTTCGAAACCCTGCTGGGAAAAACGGCTTTGAGTGGGGGGGGGGGGCGTTTCTGTATGTAATTTAAATGGATTTAAGTCCTCAAATAAAACCAGTTTTGTATATATAGCTGCAATTAATTCTTTGTGTATGTTTACATGATGTATAACTTTGAAACTGAAGTGTTTTAACACGCCCAATTTCCACAGTGATACCTAAAGTTTTGTAAAAATTAGAGAACATTCAACAAGTTCTGTATGAACTTTCTCAAATAAGATTGAAAAAATTCGTGTTTTATATTTTTGTAGCTCTAGGTTTGTATCTAGTTAATACATAGAATAGTGTTTGCATTACTAGGACATTAAGGCAGTGCTGTACAAACTTCGCAAATAACGGGTGTTCAGAAATATTGTGTCCCCTTGGTTTGAATAAAGTTTCTCGCTCTTTAATGGCCACAGTTTTTTCACTTATGAATAAAATGTAACCAACGCGATGTCTGTTACGGCATACAAAATATGACATCCGGAATTTCCTCTTAATATCCCCATCAGTTTTCTGTTAAAATGTTACTATTTTTTGTGATTATAAGGACGTGTCTGTTTTGGTTTTAAATTCACAGTCTGTCCTACATGTTGTAAGAAGGAGAAAAGAAACTATTACAGTTTCTACTCGACTCTAAATAATTTATATGCAAAATACCCCAACTATATATTACTATCTTTATGTAGACCAAACACACACCTGCTATCATGTAAGTTGTTATATGTGGAACTTTTATAGCTGTTGGGACTGGGTTCTTATAGAAATTTAATCCAATCAAAAGACCATCTTTTTTCATAATATAATTTGCTTTCACTTCACACCTAATTTCAAATAGAGTAACGAAAATTGATAAGAATTGTAGATATTACATTTCAAGTCTGTGATAGTAACTAAATCCCTCTCCGTATATGCGGAATACTTGTTTTCCCGTTATCTCTACTTCAAATACCCACCTACAGGCTGCGGTAGTGTTATTTGATAATTTCCGTATTTGAACTGTGTGCGTCACCATACCTACAACAGGCTGTAAGCCTATAAGATATTGTTAATATTGTTGTGTCGGCATGTGACTAGTATGTCCTAACAATGTCACAGTAGGACCCTAATTGGTACAAACTATACGAAAATTTCTTGCAAGGACAAGCTGTAGTATCCAGAGGCTTGTGGCGGCTCACTGGCCACCCGTTGCACTCCCCACTTGAATATATGCAGACAATCCAACACATTTGTTTCGTCTTCCCACAATATTGGGAAAAGGGGTTTTGTAACCCGAATGTTTTTTGTGTGCCGTCTGTAAGGAGACGATGGCAGGGGTTGCGGTAAGATATTGTAGCTGATTTAGCATAACTGGGCTTGGAGCCTGAGAGACAGGGGGATTCATTCGACACTAGCCAGCCGAGCACTTCGTAACAGCGAAGGGCCTCGTAGAAATTAGCGGTTCTCCTGCACTCGTTTCCACAACCGGACTACTGCAGTTGTACCATTAGTGTTTATTAAACCATTAGTATATGGAGACTGTCGTGGGCTTTCACTCTTTAACGACACCCACCCACTCTCCAAACGTCAACCTACCATCTTCAGGGCAGTAACAGCTCGACTGCCTGCCTGTAAGGTCTCTGTCGCCTGGGGGGAACGGGGCCCAAGACCCCGTGATAACGGACACTACAAAGCACAAAACTGTTGTTATAAATTAATAAATTATGGAACGAGGTGTCTCAGGACGTAAGTTGCTGTGCTGCCGCTATCTGTCTGATTACCGTCGGTCTGAATAATTGATTTGTTTGTCTCCACATCTGGGGTCCAGACAACTTCCTGCCGAATGGTTCAGGTGGTCTGTGGCAGGAAATGAAGTTCCTTTTCATGTCTTTATTTTCTGCTGTAGGACAGACAGCTTATGTATTTTGTGCTGTAGCACAGGTAGATTCTGTATTTTGTGCTGTAGCGCAGACAGATTCTATATTTTGTGCTGTACCACAGACATCTATATTTTGTGCTGTAGCACATTCAGCTACTTTATTTTGTGCTGTAGCACATACAGCTTCTTTATTTTGTGCTTTAGCCCGGACAGCGTCTGTATATTGTGCTGCAGCACTTATAACTTCTGTATTGTGTGCTGTAGCACAGACAGATTCTGTATTTTGTGCTGTAGCACAGACAGATTCTGTATTTTGTGCTGTAGCACAGACAGATTCTGTATTTTGTGCTGTACCACAGACATCTATAGTTTGGGCTGTAGCACATACAGCTACTTTATTTTGTGCTGTAGCACAGACAGCTTCTGTATTTTGTGCTTTAGCACAGACAGTTTCTTTATTGTATGCTGTAGCACAGACAGCTTTTTTTTTTATTTTGTGCTGTAGCAAAGACAGCTTCTTTATTGTGTGCTGTAGCACAGACAGCGTCTGTATTTTGTGCTTTAGCACAGACAGCTTCTTTTTTGTGTTATATAGCACAGACAGCTTCTTTATTTTGTGCTGTAGCACAGAGAACTTCTTTATTTTGTGCTGTAGCACAGACAGCTTCTTTATTTTATGCTGTACCACAGACAGCTTCTTCATTCTGCCTGCAGATTGATAATTAGCACTTTCCTTATTTTATTTTATCTTATTTTATTGACTTCTCTTTTCGAGATTATGGCCGAAAACTTATCAGCTGTTTCATGGAATCCATTGCAATATCGAATCGAATAAGGAAATTAATTATTGTGAAAAGAGCTTATTTGTCATTATTAAAATGGAAGGAGTGTCATATAAAGTTCATTTAGGCTGTCAGCTCCGGAATCCACGGGTCCTATCGAATAGTTTCTTCTACTATTGACACAGGTTACAGAGCCTTCATCTTCTGTCGGTATCCACTCTCACGCAATGTAGGCCATATTTCTAAAGCCAAGAAAAACGGCGATAGATTCTGAAGAATAATTGCTACCTTCAGTTGTCACAAGTTGTCATCCGACGTGCCCAGTTGACGTCACGAAAGTTTGGACGTGTTGAGATACTATTATGGTTCTTGTCTGATAAACAAAGTGAAGATACGAATAAGAAGTTTAAGATGGACTGACGTGTCGAAATGTCGGACACTGGCAGGGATTTGGTATTTAAATTTTGGTTCCATACGGTAGCTTCATTTCTGTCTCGTCCTACGAAGCAGTGAATTCTGCTTGCTTCCCCGACTGCACTTAAACCACACATACCACAAGTTACGGTACGTGTCCCAACCAAAATGTTCAGAACAGTACTGCCAACCGAAATTTCTCGGATTCTTGTCGTGTGTAAATCGTTTCGCAAAGGTCCGACTAAAATCAGGCAGTTTCGGAAATAAAATGGGGGGTTAACGAAACACACCGTGTTCTATGGGCAACCGCTCAGCGCAGCCGGTACAGTGATTGGGCTTTGGGCTGAGCAGTCGGTACATTGACTGAGCTGTGGGCCGAACAACCCAAGATTCTTTGCTGGGCTTCCCTCCGTCGGCAAGAGGTCTGTTGCTTCTCCAAAGTGTTCAGGTCAGCTCTGAGTTCACACAGCATCAGAAGGGCCTCTTTCTCCGCAGAAACAGCGCAACGTGCATGAAATGGACTATAAGTCTCCATCTATTGTCAAGGTTACGTATAACTGGAGCCCAACCTCCTCTCCTCTATATGCCTTTGTTTCGTGGGCTATTCTATACCCACCTTAAGTCTTATGTATAATTTAAAATCCTTACAAGGAAGTCCGGAATAGATTTCTTTTTCGAACTGGAGGCATTCTCCCAAAATTTGCTTCAATAAACTGAGAAAAACCACGAAAAGGCAAGTCAGAATTTTCAGTATCCGGTTTGAGACTTGAAACCGGTACCTCCAGAACGTGAAGTAGGAATGCCACCACTCGGCTGCGAATTTCGGAGTTATCTGCGCTGAACAGATATTTAGAACTGCGGAATAAAGCATAACCCACATAATTGTCAATGGCGTGCTGGTGTCGAATACGATAGGGCTGCAGATGAAGGAAGTGACTGTCCACACACTTTCGGTGTCCCCTCTTTCAGTTCTGATTCCAAAATTTATTCACGTTTATGAACGTTTGAGCGACAGGATAAGAATTGGGCCCACGGAAGCAACAGTTTCACAGATTCGTGGTATCACCACAGCGGATTCCTTACTGAGAATCTCGAATTTTTTCTTGTGGTCAAGAACGTCATTACATTCACGCAAACGGAAGTTCATTGCCATGCTTACAAGAATCCGACACTTGTTATTATCTGGAGAGAGACTTTTCCAGTCCACAATCTCCTGTCCACCTCTCTAATATGCTGAGGTGTGCCATCCCCGTTGTGTATTTAAACTATATGGTGAGGTAAATTCAGTCAAAAACACAACTATGAATATATGGCTAAATAACAAACTCGCGCAAATGATAATGATGATGAGATCTCAACATCGACACGCGGTTTATGCATGTTATACATAACTCTTATAGCAAGAAAGTTGTCAAAACCTGATGATGGCCGCCACAGGCCGAAACATGTAGTTTTTCGATTACTAATAAACACCATCATTTAGCCATATATTTATGGTTGTGTTTTTGGCTGAATTTACCTCACCTTATGTCCTCCAAGATGCGTTTTGATATTATCCACCCATCAACGCTTACGTCTTCCAAGCGGTCGCTTTCCTTGAAGCTTCTCATCACAAGCACATATGCACTTATCTTTCCTCCCATCCCGTCCTTTTAAATCCAGTTACCCTAATATTTAACGCACAGTCCAAATCATGAAACTCCACATTATTTAGCAGTATTTATCCAGTTCTTGCTTCCTCCCCCTTAGACAGGATACCTTCTCCAGCATCCTATTTACGGACAGCTCAAGATATGTTCTGCTACCGCAAGAGACCTTTGCACAGCTGTGCAAAACGACAACTAAAGGCACTATTGTACAACGGATTTTCTTATAGCGATGGAATATGTTATATCAAAGCACCGTGCAAAAGAGAAAAAAGTCCCTACAAGCAGTCAATAGATAGTAGACTGTCTTGTTATGTTTCCTGACTGGACATTTGGCCAGTGATTTATGTTTGTGTGCAAATGTTCAGGTCGTGAAGGTATTGTCGAACTGCCTGCTGCCACGCAGGTACGGATGTGCTGCTCAAAAGTTATTTGTGTTTCTAAATGGCAAAGTGCAGGGCACAAGACTCTGTGCCGAAAGACTGCAAACATATTCCATATTAAAAATACTTTTCGTATCTTTACGTCTACAATTTTTATTTGCTAGTCTCGTTCCTAAATATTTGAATTCTTTAGACTTACAAAGAATTTAATCCCATTTCCTATCCTTATTTTGTGAGTTTGTCCTGAATATAACGGTAATAATCTGTGTCAGTCCCTAGCACAGTACACCGTTCCTAGAATTACTTAGAGATTAACACCAGGCTGACACAGTGACAGATCCTCCGTTCTGCAGACTTGTAATATTACGTAAAATTACATGCTCTTGATTTATCTCAGTATCTCCCTGACTTATCTACTTATGTTCTATTTGTCAGTTGTTTTATTTTCTTAAATGCCAATTCCTCAATCATATCCAACCACTCTTTTATAAAAAAAAACTGTTGTTATTTTTTGGCCCGTAAAAATCAACAAAATATATTCTACGTATTTCTTCCCTAATTATAACGGATAACTTACTGTGTCAACTTCTCGTAATTTCTGAATTTCTGCCTTAAACCAAACCACCCGGTTTCTTTGTCTTCAAAAAGCAGTCATTATGTCAGCAGCCACAAATATATACTAAATTTTCTCAGCATTTGCTTCTAAATCAACAGTTGTAATGACCACTAATAAAGCCTCTATATTTTTCTTTATCATGTATCTTCACCCGTTGAATTAACACCAACATTGTACAGCAGAATCTAATGCGTCCGAACCAATTTACGTCCCTTAAATTGGATTTTAAGATGTGCAGATTTGGGCACGAGTCCTAAGACACAGGACGCGGTTCGCTGTTGCGTTGTTACGAACTCAAAAGTAAACTTTCGGGTTCTACGAAATCTGGAGAATTCTTGATCACCTAAGCGACTCTTTAAACTCTGACAGCATCTTTTGCGGATTTGGATAGTTTTCGTTTCTGCGAAAAATACTGCAGGTGAAGATAAAGGTAAGAATATTGACCTCTTTGCAGATTTGCGCAGTTATGGGAGGGGGATATTTGGAATAAGCAAACGGCTTATAGAATGCGATAAATCCAGGTGAGTCACTATTGTCTTTGAGGTCCTTATTGTCTTTGAACATTTACAAAGATACAAATCAATAAACAGGCAACCATCCTTAATACAGATTATTATAGATTAAGAACAACTGGAAGAGTTGGAATATTTCACTTATGTGGGTAGCGTGATAACAAGTTAGGCAAAGTTAAGCAAGAAGTACACCTGAAATTAAATCCAGGATTGTCATGACAAAAGCAGCACTCCACAAGAAGATTATTTTCACCAGCAAATTATTGAAGAAGCCAGTCAGCTCTACAATTGGAACAGCGATATGTGTGGTGTCGAAATCTGGACACATCGGAGAGTAGTTCAGAAATACCTGGAAAATTTTAAAATGTAGTGCTGGAGAAGGATGGAGCAGATCGTTTGGACCGATCGTGTGAGAAATAAAGAAGTAACCTATTGCATAGCGTCAAGGATGAGAGGAACATCCTACATACAGTAAAAAGAAGGATGGGTAACTGGAAAGGTCACATCTTAAGTAGGAACTGCCTTCTAAAAGACGTTTTTGAAGGAAAGATAGGGGGAAGGATATAAGTGACGGGAATAGGAGGAAGTAGATATAAGCAGCTACTGACTCTCTGAAGGAAAAAGGTTATAGGGGCATTTGAGAGAGAAGGCATTCTATCTTACTTGCGGAGAACTCGTTTTGGAAGAAGCTGTGGACCTATCGTAAGGCAGACTACAGGTTGAATGAAATCATCACGTGCTGATTCAATTACAGCAGAAATTCTTTAAGCGGGAGTTAGACAGTACGTTATGAAATTAAAAAAATTGCAGTAAGAAAGAATTGCCTCAACAGCGCAAGGTTCCACCTATTTATATGTTTACAGGAAGAGTGATAAAACAGACTCTCGTCATTATCGAAACCTGTATCAACTGTAATCTACGTATGAAGCTCCAGCCAGCTTTCTTCTGTCACAGTTTAGTTCTTACGTAGAAGATTTTGCTGGGAATCATCAGTACGGACTTCGACGTAACAAATCAGCTGCTAGGCAGTTATTTAGTATTGGTAAAGAACATGAGAAATACTTGGATTAAAATTATTTCATAGCGCAACAACCTGCAGTGGGCCAGGGCATCCTCATCATCGAGGGTACATGTTCACTGTCAGAAACACCACACTCGGTAGGACTCTTCTGGACGAGTGATCAGCTCGTCGCAGAGACTTCTACCTGACTACTCCACAGTCACAACAGGCAGACATCCACGCCCCGGCGTGATTCGAACCCGCAACCCCAGCAGGCGAGCGACCGCCGACCCACGCCTTAGACCGCGCGGTAACTGGGATCAGTTACTTGGATTACAGTAGGGAAAACAGTTGGGACCCAACAAGTGATCAGTAACAGGAGGGTGGAGAAGACTGCATGAGCGGGAGCTACATGATCTCTGCTTCTGAAGAGATGTGCGTCGTGTAATTTAATCAAGGAGGACAAGATGGCCTGGCATAATGACACGTAATGCGGAGAAGAGAAACGCTCACACGATTTAGTGGAAAACCTACAGGAAAGAGACAACTTGGAACACCAAGCTGCAGATGGCAGAGTAATGTTAAATAGAGTGATTTCAGGCTTCAGCCGCAGTGTAGTTGAGATCTGCGCTCTTCTGGGATATTGCACAGCGCAGAGTGGTAATTCCTTACCGACGTTTCGGAACAACTTATGGATCCTGTCTTCAAAGGCCAAGGAATTTCGCTTTGACCCTTGAAGCTGGGGGATAGGTTGTCCCGAAACGTCGGTGGAATTACCACTCTACGCTGCGCAATATGCCAGAAGAATGCAAATCTCAGTGTTGAATAGATGTGAAAGGAATGGAATGGGAGGGCGTGCAATGGATTCATCTGGCTTTGGACAAGGGCAAATGGTGGGTTTTTTGGACAACGTGGTGGACCTTCGTGTTCCATAAAATGTGGCAAATTTCTGCACTGTTTGACGAACTAATAGATTCTGAAAGCGTAGCCATCCACTTGGATTTAGTTACGCGAATTGCATCGGAAGTGTAAGAGTGCCATATTGGTGGACAGCCACAGTCAAGGTTACGCTAAAGTCTTCGCTTACCTTCGACAACAGGCTGTCCTATCATTTGGCACAGGAGTCAGTTTTATAATAAAAATGTCTGAGATAATAGTAAAAAAGGCTTGTTTAATATCAGTGATTTTTAAACCCAGTACTTGGTCGACAATACACCGCTTAGTTGGCGTCGCATATGAGTATGATTCGAGACTCTGCTCAGGTTAGACATCATTCTAGACTGTTTCGGTAGACGTCCTCTAAGAAGTGTAGCTTTAGGAAGATTGACGTTCAGCTAGGGGGCAATAAAATGGGGTGTCAGGCTGTGTGTTGGTCATGCAGATTAAAGAGAACTGATCATTTTAATGCGACAGGTTTGTGACATACTCTGGCAGTCGCAGTTTGTTCTGCATTTTGATGGTCTGTTTGTAACGTCAGCGCTTAAATATCAGAACTGCTCTGTTTTTGTGGCACAATTTACTTGTGTTCTGTGAGACAGACGTAGGATGAGCTGTCGGTACGTTTCTTCATTGCAGTGTTTCGACATAATAGTGTGTGGCCTGCAATAATGGCAGAATATTTGTGAAGCAAATCAGGTGGATCTGTGTCACCTGCTCATGTCACTGTGTTAACGCAACGCGTGCTGTGAACAAAGCGGCACTTGGATATGACAGAAGTGTATCACATTAGAAAGTTATGAGATTAGAGCCTTTTGATCCACTGCGGTCCAGTGTTCGTACTGACTTTCTAATGTTTTTTTTTTTTTCAATGCTGAATTAAAACGTTTCGCCCGTATCTTATGCACTGTTAATTATTTATCACTCACAGTTCGGCGTTTTATAATTTATCCATTTCACAAAGCATCTGTAAAGAAACACAGATATAATCAGTTTATCTTATGTTTATTGGACCGTGCATCATCTTTATAGTTGCGTAAAGAGAAAAAACCAACTTGATGCCACTTGTTTTATTATTTAATATTCATTCATTACTCAACATGTTTCGGCCGTTAA
>Ga0123355_10016071_pt1 | contig 11781 bp, 12 predicted proteins | sample TergutEmb28metaG_3_FD_89872 | JGI IMG/M metagenome (GOLD analysis project Ga0123355, IMG submission 89872) | Embiratermes neotenicus P1 segment gut microbial communities from Petit-Saut dam, French Guiana - Emb289 P1 | ecosystem: Host-associated > Arthropoda: Insects > Digestive system > Gut ...
CACGCTTACATTTCCTCGTTGGGTTGGCAGCATATGCTTCATCCTGTTGTATTGCTCTACTGTTATCTTCATTGCCAAATTTTATCACATCTTGTTAGTTTTTAATAGTGGCAACACGCCCTAAATCTCTTGACCTTAAATCTCTAATCCTTATCCACGAACTCATACCCTGGGGGTAAGTTTGTGTGGCTTAGTATGTCTGTGATTTGTAAGTGTGTATGTTCTGGCGTTGATAGATGTATGATTTCGTCGGTTCCCCAAATTCGTATTGCTGGGCGCAACCTGTTTTCTAATTCGCTTTTGGAAACAATGCCAAGTCTTTCGTCGGAAAGTTCTACTATTGTGTTTACTGGGTAGAACTCTAGCTTTTCAAAGAAAGCGTTTACTACATTGTGGTCAAAAGCAACGCCTGCATCTTGGTAAATATGGTCTACGGCATTAGCGGGGAGCATGGGCGAACGATACGGGCGATACGAAGTGATTGCATCGTAAACATCAGCAACGGAAATTATTTTGCTGAAAAGCGGAATTTCATCACCTTCAAGACCTTTGGGATAGCCCTTACCATTTATTTTTTCGTGATGAAACATTATGCTGTTCCATAGTTCTACATCACCTACGGCATTTGCCTTTAGGTTTAACGCACCCATTGCAGAATGACGTTTAATGCTATCAAATTCGTCTTTGTCCAGCCTTCCCTTTTTGTGCAGAATTTCCAAGGGAATTGCCTGCTTGCCTATATCGTGAAGCATAGCGCACCGTCCAAGACGGAGGAGGTCTTCGCTATCAAGTCCAAGTTCCTTGCCCGTTGATATGGAAAGCAATGAAACACTTAGCGAGTGGTGGTAGGTGTATTCATCATAGTGCTTTAGGTCGCTAATGTGAATAAGCCCTCTTTCGTCATGAGCTACGGCGCGCAACAGGTCGCCCATCACCGAATCCAAATTCCGCACACTTTGATATGCTGTGGTCATGTTAGTAGTTCTTTGCGGGTCGAGAATGCTAAATAATTGCTTTATGCTACCTAAGGCTTCTTTCTTTAGGTCTTCGCTTAGAACTCCCTTAACCCAAACTCGTTTTTCAAGCTTTGGGGCAGGTTTTTCTGCTTGAGGTTCATTTTCTTCTTCTGGTTTGGTTCTTGACCATACTGGAATTGTTTCAACCCCAAACCGTTCCAGTACGCGTAGTATTTTATCGTCAACCTCATAACCTTTACGCGCAACCAACATGCTGTTGTTCGTATCGGTGATAGTGTAAACGGATTCTGCAAGCCGCATTCCCAGCTTTACATTTTCAAGTTCAATGTTACGAATATACATAATTTTCGCCATTCGCTGAGCATACAAATTCCTAGTTCAAATTGGTCGCCCGCGTTCCTTTCTTTGCACTCTTTTGCACTTGAAATCTCCTATAGCCTACCCTGTGGCAAGTGTGAAATATTCGTGGAATGGTCGCCGATTCTTTCAAAGTTGGATAGAATGTCTAGGAAGATTATTCCTCCCTCTGCGCTGATTTCGCCAGAGACTATGCGTTTTATGTGTGCGGCTCGCATTTCTTTTTCTTTTGAGTCTATGAGGGTCTCTAGTTCCTTTATGCGTGGTACTAGGCTTGCGTCATTTTCTCGTACCGATTTTACTGCTGTCTCAAAAATTTCGGTTATGGGCTTGTAGATGTCTTCTATTTCTTCAAAAACTTGGTGGGGTAGTTCTATTTTATCGTCTATTACTTGTTTGGCTAGTCTTGCTATATTTTGGGCGTGGTCGCTTATTCGCTCTATGTCGTTTGCGGCGTGCAAAAGCCCCGCGTGGCGTATGGACATATGCTGTCCCATTCCTCCCGTTTTGGAGACTGCGGCTAGGTAGCTCACTATTTCTTTTTCTATGGCATCAACAATTTTTTCTTGTCTTTTCAGTTGTTTTAGTTTCTTTCGCTTTTTCGCAATGAAACCTTCTACTGCTAGGGTTACGTTTTGCCCTGCTAGTTCTGCCATTCTTAGTAGCTCTTGTTGCGCGTAGTTTATTGCTACTGTGTGGTGATTTACCATTTTCCAGTCTAGGAACATTGTTACGCTTTCTTCTGTGTCTTCTTCGGCTTTTTTACGCTCTGGAATAATAATCGTAACAAACTTCACCAAAAGCCCTATAAACGGCAGAAACATTATTGTGGTAATAATACTAAACATTGTGTGTGCATTGGCGGCTTGTCGCGGAATGTCATCGGCGGGCGAAATTAGCAAAACCGCCCATTCAAATTGCGGCAAGAATATAAGGAAAATAAAAGCACCAACCGTATTGAAAACAACATGTATAGCGGCGGCACGTTTAGCAGAAGTAGAACTCCCAATAGAAGCCAAAACCGCCGTAAAGCAAGTACCAACATTAGTGCCTATTATTAGCGGCAAGGCGGCTTCAAGCGGAATTAAATCCTCCATAGCCATTGCAACAATAACCCCTGTTACGGCCGTAGAAGACTGCACAAGCGCGGTAAAAACTAGCCCAACAATCATTGCAAGTATGCGATTATCGCCGAAGACAAGAATCAAATTTTGAAACTCGGGCATTCCTCTAAGTGGACGCATAGCGTCTGTCATTAGTGAAAGCCCAAGCAACAGCATTGAAAACGAAAAAATAACCCAACCAATCGACCTAAGTCTATCTTTCCGCTTGCCGAAGAAATAAATTATAAACCCACCCACGGCGCAGTATACCCAAATATCCGTAATACGAAACGCCACAAGTTGAGCGGTAAGTGTAGTTCCAATGTTCGCGCCCATAATAACGGATGCCGCTTGCTTCAAGTTAAGCATAGTCGAATTTACAAGACTAACAACCATAACCGTTACCAGCGTAGAACTTTGCACCACTATGGTAACACCCGTTCCAACAAGCATTCCCACGATAGGCACAGAGGTCAAAATCTCTAAAACACGATGCGCTTTCTTGCCCGCCATCTCTTGCAGTCCATTGCCCAAAGAATGCATTCCAAATAGGAACAACGCCAATCCGCCCAGCATTCCAAAAATAATCTCAAAAATTGTAGCCAACTCCCAACGGTAGAAACTCTCATAAGTTTTTGTCAAACAGAATTATATCACATTATTTGCAAAAATGAATATAGCGAACGATTTTGATTATCGCTCGCTATATTCATTTCACTGCTATTCAAATGCTAATAATGCCATTGCAATATCGTCGCCGCTTCCTTTGTCTGACGATTGCCTTAACCAACCTTGTAGGTTTTCGTTGATGTAGTCAAGTCCTTTTTCTCGCCATAGCTGGAAGAAATCTGTTCCTGCTTTTGTGAAGCCCTTGGAATCGGTGAAGCTATTGGCGTAACCGTCGGTTGATAGTAGGAACATTGCTGGTGCGTCTGCTGCGTTCCATGGGATTATTTGCGTTCGTACATATGTCCATGCGTCGTCTAGGCATAGGGATTCTGTGTCTTCGCCTACGGTTTCTGCTACCGCTAGAATTGGACGGGCATTGCCTTCTTTATCAATCATTAGTATATTTCCGTCGCCAATTTGCAATGCGAAGATAAATTTATCTGTTGCGATTACGGCAATCAAAGTTGTGCCGTACAGAATATACGGGAATGGTTCGGCTTCGTCCCTGCCATTTTTGGCGTGCATTTTTTGGACTGCCTTTTTCCATTCTGATTCGATTTTCCTAGGCAACCGAATATCTTTGTACGCGTTTAAGTCGTGGGGCATTGCTTCCAGAAGTTCGCCAGCTACAGCCACTGCGATTTTCGCGCCTTCGTCGCTGTGTGGACAAGACCCACTTCCATGCCCATCTGCAACACAGGCGATTGCGAATGCTGGTTTTTTGTCATCTTCGCTTTCACGCAGAAACAACCCATCTTGACATGGTTTTTCTTGCCGCAAATGAATCGCGCCATCTACAATGCTTCCTATCGCTACCCACTTTTTTTTACTCACAATATCGCCCCCTTGGCTTCGAGACGTATACCCCAATACGTCTCATAGCCCTTCTGGCTTCGAGACGTATGCGCGGCTACCAAAACATGTAATCGGAGAAAAGCGGCTGTGCCGCTCGGCGAAAAGCGGCTGTGCCGCCTACCAGATTTCATCGTCGTCGTCTGATGCTATTGGAATTGTGTTTACGTCTACACTGCTGCCCGAAGCATCGCCAACTGTGGGCGCGGAAACATTTTTTACAACGGTGGATGCCCATTTGATAAATTTAACCAGAAGTTGCGGATTTTTTGCTTCCAGAACCAATTCTTTGTTGTTTGTGAATTGCTCCAGAACATCAAGGTCGGTATCTTTGCCTATTGCTATTGCTATACGAACGGCCTTTTTTCCCCATGGGGTTGCCATAAGTTCATCTATGCCGCGCTTGAAATCGTCGGTTGGTTGACCATCTGTTAGAAGAACCAGAACAGGCGGAAGCCGTTTTGTGTCTGTTGGAAATTGTTTTAGCTCGCTTGCAACCAGTTCCAATGCCATTCCCATTGCGGTTACGCCGCCTGCGGTAAGGTCTACCCAGTTGAAGTCTTCTATATCCGTCGCGGTTGGTATATGCCACGCCGCGCCGTCCGAAAATTTAACAGCGCGTACCATTATAGATGCATTCGGATTAGCGTCTGCTTCCTTGCGCATATCTGGGATTGTTTGCTTAATCGCGTAGTTTAGCGTTTGAATTTTTTCGCCGTGCATCGAACCAGAACAGTCGGCTATCCAGAAAAAATCCAAAATTCGCGAGGACATCGCACCGCCTGGTAAATTTGTTTCATTCATTTAACATCGCTCCTTAAAATTCAGCTTTGTAGGATTATAGCATATTTCTTAGAACCTGCGGTTAATAATTTGACGCTTACATTTTGTTGAGGTATTCTAGGCAAAAAAAGGGGTGTTTGTATGAATCCTTATCTGCCTTCGTGGGAGTACGTGCCTGATGGTGAGCCGCATATTTTTGGCGAGCGTGTGTATGTTTTTGGCTCGCATGATAGGGCGCATGGATTTGTTTTTTGTTCGGAGGATTATGTTTGCTGGTCTGCGCCTGTTGAGGATTTATCGGACTGGAGATATGAGGGCGTTATTTATAAAAAAAATTCCGACCCGCTTAATAAGCGTGGACATATGGTTATGTACGCGCCAGATGTTACGTTGGGTTCGGACGGGCGATTTTATTTGTATTATGTGTTGGATAAAGCTAATGTTGTGTCCGTGGCGGTTTGTGATACCCCCGCTGGAGAGTATCAGTTTTACGGATATGTGCATTACGCCAATGGCACGCGCCTAGGCGAAAAAGATGGCGACGAACCGCAATTCGACCCAGCGGTGTTTACCCAAGGCGACACGACATATCTGTACACAGGATTGGGCGTGATTGGTGACGCTTCGCGAAGAGGGGCTATGGCTACGGTTCTTGCGGCGGATATGCTTACTATTGTGGACGCTCCTGTTTATATCGTGCCAAGTGGCGTTTGTGGCGAAGGCACTAGCTTCGAGGGCCACGAATTTTTTGAAGCACCTTCCTTGCGCAAAATTGGGGATATGTATTACTTCGTGTATTCTTCCATTCATATGACGGAGCTTTGTTATGCTACCAGTTCGCACCCCACACGGGATTTCGTTTATGGCGGCGTGCTGGTTAGCAATTGCGATTTAGGAATTTCCACATACAAACCCGCCGACAAACGAACTTATCCATATGGAAATAACCACGGCTCGATTATAGAAATTTGCGGTCAATGGTACGTTTTCTACCACCGCATGACAAATGATACATGGTTCTCAAGGCAGGGCTGCATTGAACTTATCGAAATCGCACAAGACGGAACGATTAAACAAGTAGAAATGACTTCGCAAGGCGCAAACGGAAAACCCCTATCAGCGCGAGGAAAATACCCCGCGTACACCGTATGCAACCTATGGAATGATTCCACACCACCACCAACCAAGCCAGCAAAAGTAACCCAAGACGGTCTAGGCGACGGAGACGAAACAGACTGCTTCATAGCAGAAATAACCGACGGCACAATTCTAGGCTTCAAATACTTTAACTGCCAAGACATAAAAAAAATTACCATAACCACAAGGGCGTATGGTAGAGGCAATTTTGAAGTGCGCACAAGCCCCAACGGCGATATTCTAGGCACAATCCCCATTGTTAGCGCGAATATCTGGACAGAGTTTTCCGCAGATATTACAATCCCCAATGGCGTTCACTCATTGTATTTCACATACAAAGGCGGCGGCACACCAAGTCTTTTGGCATTTGAGATGGGGTAGGTTTTTTCAATGTCGTTCGATGTATGCCCAAAAAAGACCCGTAGAAGTGTTTTCGCGGGTCTTTTTTGGTGCGTTAATAATTATTTATCTACGAGTAAACTGCCTGCGGCCTATCGTGATTGTATTTTCTGTTTGCGAAAAAAATGCTGTTTCTATATTGCCGTCCTCACCAACGAATTCTATTTGATTGCCAAGTTGATGAATGGATATTGAAAATGTTCCTATTTCTGGATAGATTGTGCGGTAAAGACCATCACCTGCATATTCCCAATATTGAGGGTCAAACCCATAGACCAAAATGCGGCGACCACTCTCTTCACATGTTTGCGAATGACGAACACGTCCGTGGCGGCTAGATATAGTTGGACGGTACGTCCATCTCGTGAAATTGCTTCTTGAAAACTGTATTACCGTTTTGGGATAGTATTCAAAGATTGCGTTAGTTGCAGGGCTTTCCCATGTACCACGCACACTATCATTTCCCCCACATGCTACCAGCGATAGACCTGACATCAATAGAATAACCACCATCACTACTGCAATAATTTTCTTAAACATCCCGTTCCTCCTTTAAAGTTTGAATATGTTATACCACATATAAATTACAAATGCAAGACAATATTTCCAAATGCGCTGCATTATTCTTTGTTTGGAAATCTCTTAAAGTATTTGGTGTGGGGTGAATGGCATGAAAATCAGTTACATTGAAATAGGGGCGCGAATAGCCGCAAGGCGTAAAGAACTTCATATGACACAAGAAAAACTGACGGAGAAAATAGGCATGAGTGTGAATCAGCTATCGAATATAGAAAACAGCCACTCTGTACCAACTGTTGAAACGATAATAAAATTGAGTGAAGCATTGTGCGTGACACCCGATTATTTTCTTCTTGGGCTTGCAAAAAATGTTGATAAAAAGTCTATAACTGCGATAACACAGAAAGCAATGTTATGTACTCCAAAGCAACAAAAGCTCATAGGTGAATTTATTTCCTTGCTGATAAACGAGAACTATTAAATATACAAAACGACACAAAACGCTCTGCTTAAAAGCGGGGCGTTTTGTATGCAGTCAACAGACATGTCCAATAAAAAATTTTACATAGATTTTACATTCAGATTATGCATTCTTTACATTCAACATTTATTCTTATCTTGTAAGCAAAACAAGTATATGGAGGAATGTTGAATGTTTAAAAAAGCAATTAAGTTCGCGCTGGGGTTATCAGTGGCGGCTGTGGGAATGTTAATGGTGGGTTGCGGTGGTGATGTTGACGCATCTGATTCATCAGCGGGAACTACTGGGGCTATAACCGTTTTTACGCGTGAGGAAGGCAGTGGAACACGCGGGGCGTTTGTTGAAATCGTTGATATTACTGTGGGCGGCAACGACAATATAACAATGGAAGCAGTTGTTACCCCTGGCACAAGCGTGATGATGACTAACGTAGCAGGAAATCCGTTAGGGATTGGATATGCTTCAACGGGTGTTGCGTTAAATGACGACAGAGTTAGAGTATTAAGTGTAGACGGCGTTATGCCAACGGTTGAAAATATGTTAAACGGTACATACGCGATTCAGCGGCCGTTTATCATTGGGTACAATACAGCCGAAGGGCTTAATCCACTTGCACAAGATTTTGTAGATTTCATATTCTCTGCGCAAGGGCAGGAAGTTGTGGCAGACAGAGGTTATGTTCCCTTTGTACCAACTGGCGCGCCGTTATATTCTGCAAGTGGTTTGACTGGCACTATTGTGGTTAATGGTTCGTCATCGGTTGATTCGCTTATGCAACATCTGGCTGCGGCTTATCGTGCGATTAACTCCAATGTTACGATAGATATTCATGGCGCGGGAACAGGGCATGGTATTAGTGCTGTTCGGGAAGGGTTAGCGGATATTGCAATGTCCAGCCGCGACCTTAGAGAAAGCGAATTAGAAATTTTAACACCTCTCACAATCGCCATTGACGGCATTGCGGTAATTGTGCATCCTAGCAATTCTGTTGAAGGTCTTACCCTTGAACAAGTTAGAGATATTTTTCTGGGAGATGTTATGAGATGGGACAGCGTTCATTAAGTCATTACATGGAACCTGCCGCAAAAATACTATTTATATTATCAGCTTCTGCCGCAATTATTGCGGTGGGGCTGATATGTGTATTTTTGTTTATGCAGGGTTTGCCCGCGATATGGAATATCGGCGTTTTTAATTTTCTGCTAGGAACAGATTGGCGGCCTACTTGGAATCCGCCACTGTTTGGCATATTGCCTATGATTGTTGGTTCGTTGTATGTGACGGCGGGGGCAATTTTATTTGGTGTGCCTATCGGAATTTTTGCGGCGGCGTTTATGGCAAAATTTTGCCCTGCACCACTTTATAAAATTCTTAAACCCGCGATAAATCTTTTGGCTGGGATTCCTTCCGTGGTTTATGGTTACTTTGGTATGACGGTTCTTGTGCCGTTTGTTCGTGAAATTTTTGGCGGTACTGGTAATAGCATTCTCACTGCATCGCTTTTGCTGGGAATGATGATTTTGCCTACAATCATTACAATTTCCGAAAGCGCGATACGCGCCATACCTTCCGAAATTTACGAAGGCGCGATTGCCCTAGGCGCAAGCCATGAAAACGCAACTTTTCGGGTTGTGTTACCCGCCGCAAAATCGGGGGTAATGGCATCAATTATTTTAGGAATTGGGCGAGCAGTAGGCGAAACAATGGCAGTAAGAATGGTAGCGGGCAATCAAGCCGTTCTGCGAATGCCGCATGAATTTCTAAGCGGCACAAGAACATTAACAGCCAACATAGTTTTGGAATTGGGCTACGCCTACGGCGACCACAGAGCATCTTTAATTGCCACAGGAGTTGTATTATTCGTGTTTGTAATGCTAATCAACACGCTGTTTTCACTGCTAAAGAAAAAGGACGGTGTTTAATGTGCAACGCAGAAAACCAATAGATTTGTTTCTTTTTATATTGACATGGTTGTGCATTGGTATCACAGTGGCGGTGTTGTTTCTTGTGGTGGGTTATGTGATTATCAACGGCGTTATGTATATTCGACCTTCGCTTTTTGCCGTGGAGTTTACCCCGCAGAATCAATCCCTATTCCCCGCGCTTGTTGGTACGCTTATGATTGTTGGGTTATCTTTAGTTTTGGCTGTTCCGCTAGGTGTGTTCTCTGCAATTTATCTTGTGGAGTACGCGAAGCGAGGTAGCCGTTTTGTGAAAATAGTTCGCCTTACTACGGAAACACTTGCGGGTATTCCCTCAATTGTTTATGGATTATTCGGATTTATTTTTTTCGGCGTGTTTCTTGGTTGGGGACTGTCTTTGTTATCGGGTGCGTTTACGGTTTCGATTATGATTTTGCCGCTAATTATGCGAACAACAGAAGAAAGCCTAAAATCCGTACCCGATACATACCGCGAAGGGTCTTTCGGATTAGGCGCAGGGCGACTAAGAACCGTTATGCGTATAATTCTCCCCGCAGCAACGCCTGGAATTTTAGCGGGGGTTATTCTTGCAGTAGGGCGGATTATTGGCGAAACAGCGGCAATTATTTTCACATTGGGTAATGTGGCGCGTGTTCCCAATAGCTTATTTGATACAGGACGCACATTATCGGCGCATATGTACGCCCTCGCAAACGAAGGCACTCACCCAGGCGAAGCTCACGCAACAGCGGCAGTATTGCTAATCGTGGTAATTCTAATAAACGCGCTATCATCATGGATTGCAAAGTTCATAAAAGCATCATAAGCATTATGTTTTACATTTTGAATGTAGAAATATCATACTCGGTTGATAACAGTTTACCTAATGCGGCAGTCATTTCTGAAACGACAGACATTATGTTCTCATTGGGAATAACAAGCAATTTGCTCATGTTGTTGGCGAAATTTTCGGGTAAACGCTCGCACATTTCACAAGCGTACTTGATTAAGTTTTTTTCCCCCGTCAAATACACCTTGTTAAAAGCGAAAACTATTTCAAAATAACAGTCCAAGTACCCAGCAATACGCTTGTTGAGTAAAACCAAATCGTTACGCTTAACAGCCGTTTCAAGGTATACCCTATGAGCAATCGTGCATGATTCCATGGTAATCCAATTTTTTCTTATTATATTTTCTCGCAATTGCGCTGGATATGGCATGGAAAATTCCGCAACCATATCACGGTACAGCCCGTAGGGGTCGTGAAGAATCTTGCCGCCAAGTACAGTGCGACAGTTGCAAGTCGTATACCCACTTGAAGCCTCGCAATCCACCAACACCCTTTTCAAATCTTTTTGAGTGTCTTCAATATTGCGATACATTATTTCCATTCCAATGCCGTCTTTGAAAACGCAATGGTCTTCTTCTTCCCAAAACACTAAGCCTACATGAACAAATGTGGAGGTCTGTAACAGCATTTCTTCACGAATTTTAGGGTCTAGCGGCGAGTTAAGATAAATGTATAAATCGTAATCAGAAAATTCATCATTGCTCCCAACTGCCCGCGAACCACCCAATACAATTGCGTCAATTTGAGCATGTGCCGAAAATAATTCTATGGTTTTTTCAAAATATTCCATAGGTACTCTCCTATTCAAAATATAAGTATTACCGCCTGTATTCAATGAAGTACAGCGGCGCAGAAAATAAAACCTATGTTCAGTATAACATATATAGCGAAGGAGCTAAATTTTATGAAAAAACCGAAAAAATTCTCCATACAAGAATTTGATTTGTGGTACAACGACTTCCATGCGTTGAAAAATATTAATATGGATATACCGTCGAATATGATAACGGCGTTTATTGGGCCTTCTGGTTGCGGAAAATCCACCTTAATCAAAAGTTTGAACCGCATGAATGACTTGGTGGAAGGCTGTAAAATTAGTGGAAGTGTTTTGCTGGACGACGAAAGTATTCATGGTAATATTGATGTAAACGCCCTTAGGAAACGAGTGGGTATGGTTTTTCAAAAGCCCAATCCGTTCCCTATGAGCGTTTATGACAATATTGCCTATGCGCCACGAACCCACGGTATAAAGTCGAAGTTTAAGCTAAATGAAATTGTGGAACAATCCCTACAAAACGCCGCCATTTGGGACGAATTAAAGGATAGGCTGAAAAAAAGCGCGTTAAGTCTTTCTGGTGGACAGCAACAGCGTTTGTGCATAGCCCGTGCGTTATCTGTTCAGCCAGACGTATTACTAATGGACGAACCAACCTCCGCACTAGACCCAATTTCCACCGCCAAGATTGAGGAGTTAGTCATCAAATTAAAAAACGACTACACAATCGTAATCGTCACCCACAACATGCAACAAGCCACAAGAATTTCCGATAACACAGGATTTTTTCTACTAGGCGAACTGATCGAGTACGGCGATACGCAACAAATATTCTCCATACCACGCGACAAAAAAACAGAGGACTATATAACAGGGAGGTTTGGGTAATGCGCAGATTCGACCAACAACTAGCCGAGCTAAACGACAAATTGCTAGAAATGGGCGCGTTGATTGAAA
>Ga0123355_10016073_pt1 | contig 11781 bp, 10 predicted proteins | sample TergutEmb28metaG_3_FD_89872 | JGI IMG/M metagenome (GOLD analysis project Ga0123355, IMG submission 89872) | Embiratermes neotenicus P1 segment gut microbial communities from Petit-Saut dam, French Guiana - Emb289 P1 | ecosystem: Host-associated > Arthropoda: Insects > Digestive system > Gut ...
CCGGCAGTGGGACGCTCCCGGCCTGGGGCGGGTACTGGTTCGTTATTGCTGAGATGCTTCTGCTTTTCCTGGTCAGCGCCGGACTGGTGCTGAGCATCCTGGCAGACAGGCCATTGCGCCGGCCCACGGTGACCGTCGTCATCGGGTTTGCGTTCGTGGTGACGATCACGGTGGTTATCGCGTTGTTCATCGCCCGACCTGGCGGTAACGCTGCCACCGCGGTTGCCTTCGGCGGGTACGTGGGGCTTGCGGCGATCGGCACCATCAAAGGCGGTGCCATCGTGATAGCGACCAGCACCCGCAAGCGGATAACCGCCGGCCCGGCCTAGCACCCGGCCCGCACAGTGTCCGATCTGCGCCAGGTGCGGTCTTGCCCCCGGGATCGCAGCAGCTAGTTCTGTCCTTAGAGCGCCCAGCTGTACCAGCCGTCCACGGCGATCCATGCGCTGATCCGGCGGCCGTCGCGCTGCTGGTACGGCTGATTTGTGTAGTGCACGGCCAGGCGGTCGATGTCGGCCAGGTTCGTGTCCTCGCGCAGGTCCTCGATATGGCCTGTGATGCTCACGTGGGTGTACCAGTCGCTTTCATCGAGCACGTCGAGGGCAATCCGGGGATCGCCGCGCATGTGCTCCAGTCGCTTACGGCTCTGGTCCATGTTGACCAGCACCCGGCCGTCGTCCCACAGGTACCAGGTGGCCGAAGATACCGGCTGGCCGTTCCGCCGCAGGGTCGTGATGACGGCCGGGTTCGGCTTGTGCAGCATGACAATCGCGGCGTGGGGAAGTGGCGGCTTCGACATGCGGACCTCCGGAAACGAACGGTGTTACGCACATCGTGGCATGCTGCCCGCGCGACGGCGCCGCACACTCGCCGCGGCATTTTGGCTTCCCTGATTGGCGCCAGTGTGGTCCAACTCGAACTAGGGCTGAGCGGGGCAGCCGCTGTAGTGGACCGCACTCAGGTCCGGGAAGCCGGGCAGGTTAAACGTGCTCTTCAAGCTGTTGATGGAGTACGTCACCTTGAACTGCAGGGGAACAGGGGCCGGGCATGCGATCAAGGGCCGGACGACGGCAGTGACCCAGGTGGTCTCGCCAGGGCCGAGCGCGACCGTGTCCGGGGCGATCCCGTCGTCGTCATAACCGCAGGGATCCCACCGCCAGGACAGGACCTTGAGCATGCCGGACGCGAGGGGGATGGGCTTGGCCGACTGAAGCAGGACAGTGTCCGCGGACAAGTTCGTGACCGGGATGCCCAGTTCAAGGTTGTGCCCTACCTGCACTGAGCAGGTACCCGGATTTTCCGTCAGGGCCGGGGAGATATATATCGCGGCGGAGGGCGGCGTCGCGACGAAGGTCTCCGTGGCGACGCCCGCCGACGCTTGACCGGTCGGCGCGACGCGCTCCGTGGGCGCGGCGACGGTGCCTCGTCCGTGGCCGAAGCCGACCACATAGCCGACGACCAGCCCGGCGACCAGAGTGCAGGCCGCCAGAATGCTGGCGGCTCGCGTAGGACGCCAGCCAGCCAAGGGCAGGCGGGGCAGGCGTGATCCGCCGTCCTGTTCAAGAATGTCCAACTCGGACGATCCCTCATCCATATGGCCATTATCGCCTCAAAAGCCGCGAACCACCTGCCTCAAGTGATCCCGATCGCGTCACGACCTGCAACGACGCGCGGATGAATGCCCTTCCGGACGGTCATCAGGCGAAACCCCAAGCCTCTGGACTGCTAACAACCGCAGTGCCCGGCAAAGACGATCATCGTTTCCCAGCTAAACCAGTAATGGGTCTTGACAAAGGACCATCCATCTTCCGGAAAATACAGATCGGCGGTTCCGGGGCGATCCTGCGCATTGTCCGCCGCACTACGATCATGACAACCGTGACTTAGCAGGGGGAGCCCGTGATCCTGATCAACATTAAGATGCAGATCCTGCCGGACAAGACAGACGAGTGGCTGGCTCTCGCCGACTCCTACGCCCGGGACGTCAACTCCGAGGACGGCTGCTTGTTCTTCCAGTTCGCTCGAAGTCTCACTAACGACAACGAGTTCGTCTGCATTGAGGGCTTCAAGGACGCCGACGCGGGCGCCGCGCATGTCAAGCAGCCCTATGTGAAGCAGTTCTTCGCCACGGCACCTGATCTAGTAGCCACGCAGCCGCAGATAATCTACATCGACACCCCGCATGACGGCTTCGGCCCGATGGGAGAAATCAAGCCTCGCTGACCGGCAGAGCACACGCAACCGCAGGAGTGGCTCACCTGCGCCGGCTCTCAGCGAGCACGCGTGGTGTGGCCCCGGTGCGGGGAGGGGGCCAGCAGGCCCAGGGCACGAGCGCGCGCGACAGCCTCGGCGCGCCGGTGTGTGCCGAGCTTGGCGTACAGGTGACGCACGTGCACTTTGACGGTGTTGACCGAGACGTACAGCTCGGCGGCGATTTCCGGTCCGGTCAGGTTGGTCGGCAGGTAGCGCAGCACCCGGATCTCGCTCTGGCTGAGCGGCTCAGCTAGTGGTAGCGGTCTGGCGGACGGCGGCGAAGGGTTGCTGCCGGCGAGCACGCTGAGGATGTCGGCGATCAGGGCGGGGTGGGCGGTACCGCGCCGGGCCTGGCGCTGCAGCAGGCCCGGCGCCGGGTGCAGCAAGAACACGGTAACCAAGCCGTCAGGTTCGGCCACGTCGAGCGCGCGCTCCAGGGCGCTTGCAGCGGCGCCCTCGTCGCCGAGGGCATCGCGGGCGATCGCCTCCAGCAGGAGCGGCTGAGCCACCCAGCCCGGCCAGACCAGCGGTGCGGAACCGTCCAGGATCGGTGCGAGCGCGGCAATCGCAGCGTGCGGGTCGTCCTGCGCCAGTCGCAGCGCCGCCAAGGCCATACGCAGCTCCCCGGTTTCGCGTTCTTGCTCGCCGAGCCCGGCGATGACCTGCTCGGCGCGCTCGGTTTCACCGAGACGGGCCAGGGCTAGCACCAGAAGTGATCGGTTACCGTGGACCAGCATGTTGGGTGCGGTGAGCGGCCCAGCCAGTCGGTCGGCGGCCTGAAGGGCGGCCAGCGCGTCAGCGTCCCGGGCGCGCGCCAGCTCGAGCGTCCCGCGGACGAACTGCACCCCGATCGCCGCTGCGGGATCGGCTTCCGCTCTGACGCTGCGCTCGGCGCGCTGTATCCAGGGATCTGCCTCCTCGGGCTGCCCCTGCCATGCCAGCACGCCTCCAACCATCACGTAGGCGGTCCCGGCGGTCGGCTCGTCGGTCCAGCCGTGCCGTTCGGCCAGCTCGGCCGCCCGCCTGCCGCGTTCCAGCGCTATCGCAAACGACCGGTAGAACGCGATCGCAGCCGCATAGGCCAGGCCGGTGAACTCCAGATAGGGCCGCCCGATCCGGCGCGCCAGCGCGATGCCCTGCTCCAGGTTCCGCTCGGCCTCTTCGAACCTGGCTACCCAGAGTTCGGTGCTGCCGAGGCTGATCAGCGCCAGCGCGCGAAGCTCCTCGCCCAGCCCGTGCCGCACCGCCTCCGGCGCCTCGGCCGCGGCCTGCAGCCGCTCCGCTTGTTCGGCCACGGCCGACCGGTCGCCCCGGTAGCGGGCCAGCAGCAGCCGGACTATTCCCACCAGCAGCTGCGCCGACCCCTGCCGCGCCTCCGGCACCGAGGCCAGTCCGCGCTCCGCCAGGTCCAGGTACTGCTCCGCGGCCTCCAGCGACCCACGGGCCAGCTCATCTCCCGCGGCCACCGCGGCAAGCTCCGCATCCGCCACGAGCTGCGCAGCAGGGAACCCGGCAAGCAGCTCGTGGATGACGGCGGCCTGCCCGTCCAGATACAGCCCAGGCCACCGGTCAGCGATCAGCCGCCCAGCCAGATCCCAGTCGTGTGCGGCCTGGGCATGCCGGACGGCCTCCACCGGGTACCCGTGCCCGGCCAGCCATCTCGCGGCAGCCCGGTGCAGCACGGCGACCTGGTCCGGATCGGTGCGACGCAACTCCATCCGCAGCAAGTCGGCGAACATGTGGTGGTAGCGGAACCACGACCGCGCCGCGTCCAGCGCCACCACGAACGCATTCGCCGTATCCAGATCCTGCAGCACCCGCTCCCCGCCGCGATCACCAGTCAGCAGGTCCGCCAGCTCGCCGTTGACCCGCTCCAGGATAGAGGTGCGCAGCAGCAGCCGCTTGACCTGTTCGGTTTGCCGGTCCAGCACCTCAGCCAGCAGGTACTCCGCTACCGTCCGCTCGGTGCCGGAGAACTCGGCCGCCAGCCGCCCCGGATCGGGCTTGGCGGCCAGCGACAGCGCGGCCAGTCGCAGCCCTGCCGCCCAGCCTTCGGTCCGCTCCACTAGCGGCGCCGGGTCCGGCAGGTCCACCCCGGCGGCGTCGAACAGCTCCCGCGCCTCGGCCACGGTGAACCGCAGGTCCGGCTCGCGAATCTCGGTCAGCCCGCCCTCCAGCCGCAGCCGGTGCAGGCCCAGTCGCACGTCATGCCGGGTGGCCAGCACGAGCCGCAATTCCGGCGGGGCCCGCATGATCAGCAGTTCCAGCTGCCGTAGCGCCTCCGGCCCAAGCTCCTGCGCGTCGTCGATCACCAGCCACAACGGGTCGGCCAGCGGCGCCAGATCAGCCAGCAGCCGCTCGGTGATCACCCACCCGTCGAGGTCAGGCGCCGCGGTCAGTTCCCGGACCAGCGCCGATCCCGCTACGGTCTGCCGTAGCGCGGCCAGGACCGACAGCCAGAACCGCTGCGGATCACGCTCGGTACGCCCGACCGCCACCCACGCGGCGCTGCCCGCTACACCGGCCCGGCTGATCCAGGACCGCAGCAGCACCGTCTTGCCGCTGCCCGGCGGCGCCGATACCACGCTCACCCGGGCCTGCTCTGCGAGCCGTCCGAGCAGCCGGGGACGGGCAACGACACCTGCCGCAACAGGACCAGCGGCGCCGTCGGCAACACCGTTCGCTTTGGCAACAGACCCCATAGTTCCGATCATCGCACCACACCAGTCCACATGGCCTCTAGACGTAGCCGTACACGATCATGCGTGCGGCCCCGTCCTCTGCGCTCGTGCTTGATCACCGGCTGAACCCTGTTGACTCACGTAGGGTCAGAAGCTGTGGAGGGCGTCATGCCGCTCGGCGGTTATTCGCCGGCCGGGCGCAAGGTGGCTGACGGCTCCGCAGCCAAGGCGCAAAGCGCCATCTGATCCAGCTGCGGCGCCGCACGCCCGGGGCCGGAGGCTCATCATCGCGGACCATCTCACGATTGGATCGATTATGGGGAACCCGCCCGTGCACTTTCCGCCCTGGCCGGACGAGGCCGAGGTGGCCGTGGCCCTGACCTTCGATGTGGACGGCGAGGCTCCCTGGCTGAGCGAGGGCCCGGAGTATGCGCGCAGGCTGACGATGCTGTCGCAGGGCCGCTTCGGCCCGGCCCGCGGCCTGAGCCGGATCCTCGGGCTGCTGGCCGAGCTGGATGTCACGGCCACGTTCTACGTGCCGGGCCACACCGCTGATCACCATCCCGGCGCTGTGGAGGCCATTTTGGCGGGCGGTCATGAGGTCGGCCACCACGGTTACCTGCACCGGGGCACCGATGGCCTGGACGCCTCGGCGCAGCGCGCCGAGCTGGAGGAGGGGCTGACCGCGCTGGGCAAGCTCGGGGTCCGGCCGGACGGCTACCGGTCACCGGGCTGGGAGCTCACCCCAGACACCCTGGACCTGCTGGGCGAGCTCGGCTTCTGCTACGACGCCAGTCTGATGGCCGACGACCGGCCGTACTGGGTGACCAGCGGAACTGAGCCGCTGCTGGAGTTGCCCGGCCACTGGAGCCTGTGCGACTGGCCCTACTTCGGCTGGACCTCCTACCACGGCGGGCTGCTCGCCGACCCGGCCGCGGTGCAGCGGATCTGGCTCGCGGAGTTTGACTCAGCCCGCCAGGACCGCCGGGCGGTGACCTACACGATGCACCCCGAGGCCATCGGCCGTGGCTATCTGGTACGCATGCTGGAAGCCGTGATCACCGAGATGGCGGGGCGGGGCCGGACCTGGTTCGCCACGCACGCGCAGATTGCCGACCTAGCCGACGCCCCATCCATCGGCTCACCCAGTGAGTCACGCTGAGCCAGGGCCGCATTCTGCTCGGACCAGTCCAGGAGGCATCCGCCTTCTGAGCGTGAGAATATCCCTGACATGAAGGGCACTCTTACGCAAGACGGCATAACTTCTGACGTAACCCTCCAGGAGATCGAGCGGGCAGCGGCCGGAGGCGCATTTTTCTGGCTCAATCTCGACATCCACGACCCGGGACCCGACGACGATGTCACGGGGCTGCTGATCAATACCTTTCACTTCCATCCGGTGGCCGTAGAGGCAGTGCGGCGGTTCGGCCAGCGGGCCCGCATCGATGATTACGACGACTTCGTGCACATCATCACCTTCGGCATGGCTGCCGACGGGAAGAGCGTGGCCGAGGTGCACTGCTTCGTCACCGATAAGTTCATCGTCAGCCTCCATCAGGGCGACTGTCCGGCACTGGCCACAGTGTGCGAACGGCTCGGCAGCCACCACTCCTCGAAGGCATCGGCGCCTCAGGTCGTCGTCTTCTACCTGATCATGGACACCCTGATCGACTCGTTCTTCCCGGTGCTGTCTGACTTCGATGATTCGATCGACGATCTCGAGGGCGCCATCCTGAAGAACCCGACCGAGGAGCAGCTAGGGACGCTTTTCGGCATGAAGCGGCAGATCATGATCATCCGCAAGGTCATCACCCCGCAGCGCGACATGATCGCCAGCCTCAACGCCGGCATGGTGGAACTCCCCGGGATGACCGACCAGGGTGCAGCCTATTTCCGCAATCTCTACGACCACCTCATCCGCATCAGCGACATGGTGGACGCGTACCGGGACCTGGTCGGAGGCGCCATGGATACGCACCTGTCGATGGTGTCCAACCGGCTGAACGTGATCATGAAGCAACTGGCCATGATCGCCACCATCTTCCTGCCCCTGGGCTTTCTGACCGGTTTCTTCGGGCAGAACTTCGGCTGGCTGACCAATCACCTGCAGACCGGTTTCGGCTATTTCCTGTTCCTCGGCATCGGTACTGAGATCGCCGCGATCGTGCTCCTGCTCATCCTCTTCAAGCGGCGAGGCTGGCTTGGCAGCGGCCCCACGGCCTGAGCAGGCCGCCAGAGTCACGTTCCACGCGGCGGTGAGACTACGGGGTGAGGCGGTTCGGGCCGCGGAACAGGAACGTGGCGTCGCGGAGCGAGCCGAGCCCGAGGAGTGTCATCAGCAGACGACCGAGGCCGAGGCCGAGACCGCCGTGCGGCGGGCACCCGTACCTGAAGCAGTCCAGGTACGAACGCATCGGCTCGGGGGAGAGTCCCTTCTCCGCCGCCTGCGCAAGCAGCACGTCGTAGCGGTGCTCGCGCTGCGCGCCCGTGGTGATCTCCAGCCCCTTCCACAGCAGGTCGAAGCTGGCGGTGAGACGGGGCTGCCCGGCCGGACGCAAGTGGTAGAACGGCCGGACTGAGACGGGGTACTCGGTCACGAACACGAACTCGTGCCCGGTCCGGGCGAACACGTCCGCCGCGATGGCCCGCTCGCCCGCTGGGTCGAGGTCAGCCCCGGATGCCCCCTCCACGGCCACACCCTCGCCGGGGAAGCTGCCACGGCCCGTCCGGGATTCCGACAGAGCTTCCGCGAAAGTGACCCGCGGGAAGGGAAGCGCCGGCACCACCACCTCGGTACCGAAATGCTCCTTGATCGACGCGCCGTGCGCGGCGGCGACCGTGGCGAGCACGTGCGCGAGCATCCGCTCTTCGAAGGCCATCACGTCCTCTACCGAGTCGATCCACCCCAGCTCGACGTCCACGCCAGTGAACTCGGTGGCGTGCCGCGCGGTGAACGACGGCTCGGCGCGGAACACCGGCCCGATCTCGAAGACCCGGTCGATCCCGGCCGCGATCGCCATCTGCTTGTAGAACTGCGGCGACTGCGCGAGGTACGCGGGCCGCCCGAAGTAGCCGACCTCGAACACCTCCGCGCCGGACTCCGACGCGGTCCCCATCAGCTTGGGAGTGTGCATCTCGGTGCAGCCCTCGGCATAGGCGAACTCGCGCATCGCGCGCTCCACCGTGGTCTGCACTTCAAAGACCAGGCGGGCGCGCTGGTGACGGCGAATGTCCAGGAACCGCCAGTCGAGCCGGCCCTCCGGGCCGGTCCGGTCGTCGACCGGGAGCGGCGTCGAAGCGAGGTTCTCGACGGTGACGGTCTCCGGGATGAGCTCAAGGCCGCCGAGGCTGACCACTGGGTTGTCAGCGACGCGACCGGTGACCCGGACGGCGGATTCGCTGGTCAGGCCGTCGAGCAGCTTCTCGAGCGGACTCCCGTCACGGCGGTGCGTCACCTGGACGGTGCCGGTGTGGTCGCGGACGATGACAAACTGCATCGCACGCTGCAGTCGCAGGGTCTGGGCCCAGCCGGCGATGGTGACGGTCTCGCCGGCATGGCCGCGCAGGCTGGCGATCGGGGTGCGGATCATCGCTAGTCCTCCTGGGGACTTCGTGAATGATCCCTTGACTGGCGCGGGCGAGAAGGGTGGACTCGCGGTGCCACCGCACCTTCGCCGCCGCAGCCCCGGCACTGCCCGCAACTGGGCACCGGAGGGCCGGACGGCCTCATTTTTCAGAACGCTCGGGAGTGTCTTCGCTCTCGGGGGCGCGAGGCCGCCTTCACAGCTGCCAGCGGCTCTCTCTGCCCGCGCGGTCCCCGGCTACTCGTCTCCGTCAGCGCGTTGTTGGTAGGGTAGGCAAGGCCCTCCAGCCGCGCAATCCATTTTCGGCCATAGGCCCTCGGAAGTACCGTCATCAATATGAGCGAGACGCTGCCCCTCTTCCCGCTGTCCGCGGTGCTGTTCCCGGGTATGCGCCTGCCGCTGCATATCTTCGAGGAACGGTACCGGACGCTCGTCGCCGACCTGCTCGCCATGCCTGAGCCACGACGGTTCGGGGTGATCGCGATCCGCAAGGGGCGCGAGGTCGGCGCGGACGCGGTGACCTCGCTGCATGAGATCGGGTGCATCGCACAGCTGCGGCAGGTTACCCCGGACGCGGACGGCAAGTACGACCTGCAGACTGTGGGCACCGACCGGTTCCGCCTGCTGCGCATTGAGCGGCCGGGAAAGACGCCGTACTTCCGTGCCGAGATCGAGATCCTGGCCGACGCGGATATCGCAGCAGACGCTGAGCCGGGCAACACGGCACCAGGCAAAACAGGGTCGGGTAAAGCCAGGCCGGCCGACGCGGGCCCGGCCAACGCGGGGCCGCATGACACGGGGCCGCACGACACGGGGCGCGTCGCGATCGGGGTGGTCGTGCGCCAGGTGCAGGCGGGGTTCCGCGGCTACCTGAACGCACTCGCCGACCGGGGCGGCGGCGTGATCTCGGTGGCCGACCTCCCGGATGAGCCCATATTGCTGTCCTACGTAGTCGGTGCGGCCATGATCATCGACCTTCCGGAACGCCAGTCGCTGCTCGCAGCGCCCGACGCACTAACCAGGCTCCGGCTCGAACGTTCCCTGCTGTCACGCGAGACCGCGATGCTCCACGTGACCACCTCACGTCCCGCACCGGACTACGACTTCGAACAGTTCAGCCCGAACTGATAAGCGCCGCTAATCTTAGCTATCACGAAGAGTGATTGGCGATGCCTTCCACTGCAACGTCGACCGCCCCAGAATGGGGGGACGCGATTTTGCAGATGGAGTAAAGAAATGACAAGCGCAAATATGCGACGACGTTTCGCGATGGGGGCCCTGCTCGCGGCCACCGCGGTAGCCGCGGCAGCCTGCAGCAGCAGTCCGTCAAGCAGCTCGTCGACCCCACCCGCAAGCACTGGTTCGAGCACGACGTCAAGCACCGCCAGCAGCCCAGCTAGCAGCAGTGCCGCGGCTCTCACCAACGTCACCCTCGGCTACGTTCCCTACTCCGACGACGCCTCGCTGTTCTACGCGGTGGACAGCGGCATCTTCAAGCAGCACGGCCTCAACGTCACCCTCGTCCCGCAGGCCAGCCCGGTCGCCGTCGAGGCGTCCATGGCCAGCGGCACCGAGCAGTTCGGGTTCATCACCACCCCGGTGCTGATCAACCTCAACTCCAAGGGCGTCGCCGTCAAGTGCGTCAGCAGCGTGGACGGCAGCCAGCCGTCCAACCCCGCCGATGACTCCACGGTGCTGGTCGCCGCCAAGGGCTCGGGCATCACCAGCGTCAAGGACCTCGCGGGCAAGAACGTCGCTGAAGTTCAGCTCACCTCGCTGAACTCGCTCGCCGTCATGGAGCTCGCCAAGCAGGCCGGGATCGACCCGACCAGCATCCACCAGGTCGCGATTCCGTTCGCGCAGATGCCGGCCGCGCTCGCGCAGGGCCGGGTGCAGGCGGCGGTCATCGTGGCGCCGTTCGCGGCGACCGCCACCGGTGAGGGCGCGACCGTGATCACCCACCCGAACGTGGACCTGTTCCCGAACGCGACCGTCACCTGCCTGGACGCGATGAGCTCCTACATCAGCTCCAACCCGACCGTGGTGTCGGAGTTCCGCGCCGCGATGAACCAGTCCATCGCCTACTCGCAGAACCACCAGTCGGTGGTGAAGCAGACTCTCGTCAAGGGCCTGAGCCTGACCCCGACGGTGGCCGCGGCGCAGATCCTCGCCACCAACTGGAACTCCGCGCTCAACCCCGCGTCGATCACCCAGATCGAGGGGATCATGAAGTCTTTCGGGATCATCACCACGGAGCCGCCGGCTGCGTCGATGATCTGGACTCCGTGAGCGTCTACCCAGTCCTCACCCCAACCCGGACCCGGGGCCGCGACCCGCTGAGGAACGCACGGCGGATCGGCATCCGTTACGGGCTCCGGATTGCGGTGCTCGCCGTCGCGCTCGGCCTCTGGCAGTGGCTGAGCGCGGCCGGCGTGATCCGCAAGGACGAGTTCCCGTCGATGTCCCAGACCGCGACCGCGCTCTGGGACCAGGCGACGACGTCCACGCTGTGGACCGCGGTCGGGCAGACCCTCGAAGGCTGGGCCATCGGCCTGGTCTTCGGGGTCGTCGCCGCGCTCCTGGTAGGGACGCTGATCGGCCTCAACGGCTTCGCCTACCGGTCGGTGATCGGGCTGGTCGAGTTCTTCAAGGCCATCCCGGTGATCGCGATCCTGCCGGTCGCCTTGGTGCTGTGGGGCGCGACCCTCACGATGAAGTACGCGCTCGTCGGATTCGCCGTCTTCTGGCCGCTCGTCATCCAGGTCTGCTACGGCGTCCGCTCGCTCGACCCGGTCGTGCGGGACACGGCGACCGCGCTCCAGGTCCGCGGACCGCGCAAGTTCGCGCTGGTGATCATGCCGAGTGCGGCTCCGTTCATCGCGACGGGCCTGCGCGTCGCCGTCGCGGTCGCGCTCATCGTGGACATCATCGCCGAGCTGATCGGCGGCGGGTCCGGGATCGGCGAGCGAATTCTCATCGCCGAGAACGCGGGACCGAGCGCCTACCCCATCATGTACGCCTACATCGTGGTGGCCGGCCTGCTCGGGGTGCTGCTCACGGGCGTGTTCACGGTGGGGGAGCGGTACGTGCTGCGCTGGCATGAGTCGCAGCGCCACGTGCTGGCCGACGACCAGGCGTATGCGGAACGAACCGAGGTGGCTCTTGCCCGCTAATCTCCGCCTGTATCTCCGGCTAGCCGGGCGGGCGCTGACCCGGGCCTGGCTGTTCATCGCGTTCTTCGCCGCCTGGTGGATCTGGTCGTC
>Ga0123355_10016074_pt1 | contig 11780 bp, 9 predicted proteins | sample TergutEmb28metaG_3_FD_89872 | JGI IMG/M metagenome (GOLD analysis project Ga0123355, IMG submission 89872) | Embiratermes neotenicus P1 segment gut microbial communities from Petit-Saut dam, French Guiana - Emb289 P1 | ecosystem: Host-associated > Arthropoda: Insects > Digestive system > Gut ...
CACGTGAAAAAATACCACTAAGTCGTCAGCTCCTGAAGATGGGCACAAGGTGGCCCGAAACATGTTGAGCAACTTATAAGGAGAAATAAATATAATACTAAGTGACATCTAGTTGGTTTCTTAGTCGACACTGAACTACGATGCACGGTCAACCACACATCATAATTTGATAAATTGCTTCTTGTTTTGATTCACAGAAACTAGCAGAGATTACAGGTTCACGGGCATACGAGAGGTTCACAGGGTCACAGATTGCAAAGGTTTACCAGAAGAAAAGGACTGTTTACTACAGTACAGAAGTATGTTGTCCTGTAAATATTCGAGGAATTGTGAATTCCATTTGCTGTTTCTTTTTGTGGTTACTTATTTCTGGGCATTAGAGAAGAAAGCCATATTGTGACATATTTCATTCTGAAAAATAATAACAGTTATTGTTGCAAGCCGTGACCATTTGTAACATAATGGCAATGTGAAGTTACATTTTGTATTTGTGTGTAGGAACCACAGCTTTCCCTACTGGTATCTGAGCGTTTAGGTTTCAGTTTGTGGTCCCATTGTACTTCTTCATGTTTTGAAGCAAACAATTTATGTACGAAGCAGTGCAGACTGCTTACTGCTTACTGCTTACTGCTTACTGAGTTGTACATGCAAAAGATGATAGTTTAAGGGGACAGAATTCTGGATTTCTACAGTCCACACATCTTACATACCTGTACAGCACATCATTTTGCAAAGTTTTTGTACATTTCAACAGCTGTTATATGGAAAGCACGTTTACAGATACGCATGTTCTTAAAATTCAGATAAGTGTTCTACATTCTCAGGTATGTCACAGATTAGCAGAAATACTGTAAATTGACAGGGTGTTCTTGCCAGTAACCATAAGACCACCGTATTGGGCACATGTGACTTGCCAGAATAAGTGCAATTGGTAGTAATAACTCTGTTGTTAGATCTTCATAACAACCTGTAGTGTTCATTTTACAGCGAATATCATTAATAAGCAGTTTTGCCTGTTCGTTATTCCTTGGTGACTATGCACCTATAGATTATGCAGATGGCTCAGGAATGAACCTAATGGACCTGCGAACGAAACATTGGTCACCAGAGATTCTGAAGGTTTGTTGCATGTTCTGTTAATTTTTTTAATTTGTGCAGCTGTACTCAGATCAGATCCATTAATCAGAAGCAACCTGCGTTATTTTCATCCATCTTTGCATATTTTCTTCTCATCCTGCACCTTTGATCTGTTTTTTGTTGTCACAACAAACGTCCTGCATAAATAAATTATACTTTTCCTTGAATTAGTGCTTCTGATTTTACAGTTTTACCTGCAATGAGTGAATAAAAATCTAGTCTCTGCATGAAACCTATAACTCAGTTTCGTACTGGAATTTATGCTATGTTCCTGTTTGCCAAATTGTTGGAAGTCTTATGCATCATTTTGTTGAGTTTGGTGGATGTGGGTATTTGTTAGTAATGGGTAGGATTGTGTTACTTGTCTTTTTGTATACATAGTAGCTGATAGGTGATTTTAACTTCATCAGTTTGTCTTCAGGAGGACATTTAATGGACCTGTTTTACGTGAGAAAGTCAATACAAACAAAGTGGTACAGAATTTTAAAGCCTCAGATTACTGGCTGTTTGGGTATAAAATGGCATGATGTAGGATATGAAACCATGTATGCTAAGAGTAGTGGTGTCAACCAGAAGTCTGTTGATCACTGGATTGATAAAAGGCTGCCTGGTCGTATGCATGTGTATGAAACAGATGACATTTTTGATGAAGATATCCAGCACTCCACATGTTTTGCTATTGAGAAATTCTGAATGTGAAACGTAAAGCGTGCAGAGACAAGAACAGTACAACAGTGAACAGTATTGCTATGCCATGACAAACTCCTTCATGGTTTCACACACACACTGAAAAACATGTACGTAGATTACAGTGTGCATAACAGTGATTAAAGGTTAATAACTGATATATCTGTTGCCATTACTTGCAGTGAATGCTAGACAAAACTTTTCGAAGCTTTTGCTGTGTTTCTGAGCTGATCAAATCAGTCAGTACTAAAGTCTTCACCCTGCCCATGTTATTGTTACACAAAACACACTTGCAGTATTAAAACCATTTTTGGCACATATATTTGAACTTCTTGCAAACATCTGCTTAGGAACTACTCATTAAGAAAAAATTTGCATTCTTCAGTCGTCAGGTCAGGAACACAAAACTTGCTTGCAGTGCAGAGGAACTATGGTTTGACGGTCTTCTACAGCCATTGTGGGCTGGGTAGCTCAGTGAGTATAGCGACTGTCTTCGGGCTGGACGGTCCGGGGATCGAATCCCGGTGGGTGCGAGGTTTTCTGCACCTGTCCAGACCGGCCCTGGGGCCCACCCAGCCTCCTGTACAATGGATACCAGGTCTTTCCCGGGGGTAAAGAGCGGGCGGGGCGTCACGCTGACCCCTCACTCCCTTCTAATGCCCTGGTCAAGAAAGGATAGAGCTATACTTGTACTTCCCCAGTGGGCTGTATGGCCTGTACAGAGCCTCAGTGCCTGTACAAGGGTGCACTTTACCTTTACCTACAGCCATAGCTTTGTGACTCAAACCTCCTTTTCATCTTCCCTCTGCACAAGCCCAGTTTCTGTGCTTGTATTGGTGCCCCAGTTGTAGTGATTGGCAGTAGCAACAGGACACTTTCACTACAAATGAAATGCAAAGCTTTTCATTCGTAGCAACAACACAACAATATTTGTCTGTCCACTTCTCTTGGAAGATTAAACATTCAGCGCCCACTCTACACTTTTCTGACAAGTACATTACGGAAGGTGTTTTTAGTTTGGCCAAGTTTTCACTAATATAAACAAAGTGACTAATACTACCAAATGTACTTGCTGCTTACATGTGCAACAATCTACAGACAAAGAACAGAACTTGTGTAACTTTCCAAAGGATGATAGTTTTGTGTGCATGAATTACAGCAATGCTATCGAAAAGCAAGCAAAAGTAAACTGAGTCATGTACGTCAGCAGTGCACACGGGCGAAATATTGACATGTACTTTAGGTAGAATGCAACTGTACCAAACTGTACTCATTTCTGTAATAAATATATCATACACTTCTTATCTATGTGCTCTGACCAGGACCTGACAAATACATTATATCTAAAATTTTGAAACAGTGTTGAGCTTACACACGTTCCAGAGATTTTGAATACTAATTTCAACACTAAGTACTACAGCTTGTTGGGAGAACTGATGTGCAACTGCCACCCCACAGACTAGGTGGCACTTAGAATACATTGCATTTGTCAACTGACACTGGCACCCCCACTGTCCACCTGCCACATATGTATGCTGACTGCTGTTGACACCACAATCTTACCATACTATGAGCCACTGCTCAACAAAATCAAGCTGATTCAAACAAAAAAGTTAAAATGTTTATTGTGAAATTGGATTGCAAGGCCACATGCATTCGACTTCAATTTTTCAAATCCTAAGAATGGCCCTAGTTGTAAGTCACTTACTGATGTGTTATATGCAGAGGCACATGCGCTTTAGTTCATATGTGCTGTGTGCAAACAAGCGAATGGCCCTCTTAGTAGTGTTGCACATTCAGGCGACAGAAGTGTGCAGTACTTTACCACTTACTAATACAGAAATACCTGATATAGCATGGAGACTGCATTTTGTGTTTTGCTTGACTGCTTTTCAGGCTAGAGAAGTGAATGCCATGTGTTGTGTGTTTTCAGGCAGTTGCACCTGATGTAGAAGCTAAGCTTGGTATCCCTGTTCCTTCATACACTAACATAGGCCCTGTTTCGAAGTTTTACGTTGAAAGATTTGGATTCAACCCTCAGTGTAGGGTGATTGCATTTACGGGTGATAACCCTGCCTCACTCATAGGTAATTTATGTGAAGTGTAAGGCTGAAAGGACCGGCATGGACTGAACCATGTTATGCTTGTTTGGAAAAACTGTTTTATGTCTTTGACATAGCCTTTTTTTTTTAACATTAACCCTTTGACGCCTAACGACCACTATACGGGTCGTACCGCACTGCTAACCTCTAAACGTTGCATTTTATATATTTATTCAACAAATATAGATATTGAATATTTTAAACATTGTATAAACTCTCCGTTTCTTTCTCTTCAAAATGCAGGTTGTTTCATAATTCTAATGTATTTGGTTCCTGTATTATTCACATTTTATATACGGAGTGTGCTAAAATTGAAAAAAATAATTCCGGCGCCAAACGGTTAATGTCTGGTTGCCGTCTACAGCTGGTCCAACACTACGCACATACTTATACAGTCAAGCTATATTCCGACATGTTATGGTGGTGGCCACCACCATCAGCAGAGAACAAAACACCACAGATCAAACAAACACTACTACTGGAAGGTGTCTATCTTGTCATGCACATATATTGCTATATTTTGGGTCCCCCTTTAACACAAAGCCAATTATGTCACTTCTGACATGTATGTTCATATAAGTATGTGCACCAGTAACTTGATGGACATGCACAGTACAAACAACAGTGTGAAACTGATGTCTAGCGTCTAGAATGATGAAACTGTGGATGTAACATCATGTTACTGTGGAAAAGGACTTTTCATTTATTAAACAGCATGCTCTAAAATACATTGTATATGTGAGCAGTTATAGTTAGTAGCAGTTACAAATAGGAGCACAAGATGGTAGCAAAAACCATCAGTGGAAGGTATCTTGAGCTGGTGTTGCATTGTTTGTCTTTGCCAGTAAAATTCATGGCAGACCTCTACATAGCAGCCCCACTTGGCGCATGCTATTGTTCTGCCCTCATAGATACAAAGTTGCATTCCCAGACCGTACCAGGTGCTGTGTATATGTCGTTTCAAAATACCCCACACAGGCTGTAATGTACAAGAGCATACTGCAGTGAAGTAAACCATGCACCAAGTGTAATGTTTATAACAGCAATGGTCTGTAAAAATTTTAATGGATATGTGCCAATGGAAAAATAAAATAGGGGAGACTGTCTTGGTACAGGGTTTCGATGATGCGTATTATATGGTGATCCAAGTGATTGATACAGACAGTTGTTATAGTTATCGCTACATACTGGAAGCAGTAATGACTTGAGTTTCCTTGTTCTCACTTTTTGGCAATGAGAGGATACAAACAATAAACCTTGCACACTTTTAGACTCTGTCCAGCAACGCACACCAAGACCTTTCAGTGAAAGGATCAAAGTCATGTGTATTTTAAGTTTGACAGCATGTATTTGAAGTAAGGTGGATTATGAGGATTAGATGTGGGTTGAACTGGCTTAGGAGAGATGCTGCTGAAGTGTCTCTTTCCATCATTGGAATGGTTAGTGAACTGTGTCTCTGGTGCATATTTGTGGCTACAGTAAAGACACTGACTATGAATTATCTCGTTATTAGTATTTCAGGATTGATGGTGTGCTTTGTGATTTCAAAATGCTGCTACCTTTGTTGGGAAATGAACTTGTCTCTTCCATGTCTGATGCAAGCACTTACTAATACTACTGGCATACCAAGGAAATTCAATGATGAGAAGACAACAATTTTCATTTAGGGGAGATTCCAAATGTCCTAAATAGTTACAGTCTATTTGTACAAGAGTATGTAAATTCTTTGTCAAAATGTGACTATTATTGGACCTCTGAGTTATGTCACAACAGCAGAACTTACATTTTGTTGTCTTCTGGGGTGTGACATCACACATTCTTACAGACAGGTCTCAATATTTCAGCCACTGTCACCTTGTACTTCAGAGTTGAAGGTGAAAGTTACAACAATCCCATTACAGGCCTGGACAGGCCCAGAGGGTTCCAGGAGGTTGAGGCTCCTAGTTATCAAGACAGTCGGCACATGAAGGTGGTAAGGTTGTCAGCCCTACGCACCAGCTGCCTTTACCCCCCAGGAAGTATTCCTGGTACTCATTTCTGTTAGAGGCTGAGTCAACTGCAGGGCCATAGTGCGGCTGTAAGGATTATGTCAATGGAAAAGAGTTAAGGTGGAGGTGGCATAATCATCGAACATGTTGGTTCTGTCTACCAGACTTTGTAACATCATATCCAGAACAGAATAGTGTTAAAATATGTATATATGTGTATATCCTTATAGGGATGCATCTGAACAGAGGGGATATTGCTGTGAGTTTGGGAACCAGTGACACACTATTCTTGTGTCTTGGTCAACCTAAGGTTATTCTTGACGGTCACATCCTCTGCAGTCCAGTGGAAAAGGATGGATATATGGCATTACTGTGGTAAGTAACTGCACTGTAACATCAAATATGAAGCAGTAAGTGGAACTAAGTAAATCGACATGTATCAAAAACACATATGAAATTTTAAAGTAGGAGTAATGTGTAAAATAATAAAAGTATGAGAAAGAAAATTTGGATCACATCCAAAAACGCTCACACTGTACTGCCACATCACTTTAACACTATATACATTGGCAGGACTGTGGAGATGGAGAAAATGCCCATGTCATAATTATCTGTCACTTGAGCAGGGGAGGAACTTCAGATCACTGTCATAAATATCTCAATTAGCTGACATAATGAACAATCCAGAATTGTATGTTTTGATGTGTTATTTAACAATGCTGCCAAATTATAAGATTAGATAGTGTTAGTGATATAAAAATGAATGTGTATGGAGCTTTGGTGGAATGATACTTCTGGGCCACAACTGAAGTACTTAGAGAAGATCCTGTCCCATTGCCATCCGTCCAATATAAATCCCATATAGATGACCCTGGAACCTTTACAGCAGAATACCAGTGAAAAAAATGTGACAGGAAAATAACAGAAATACCTACACAAATCTTGGAAACTTTCACAGCAACAGAATTCAATGAAGTCTTTCACGGCTTATAGCAAAGTAACCCAGTATTTCAAAGACCTATCCCTTCTCCATCAACACTGTTCTAATATGACACCCATTGGTCCCAGATTCTATAGTTTCACAAGGCTGGAGCTTGTATTAGGGCATGAGCCAATGGAGTTAACATGGAGTCTGATGACTGTTGTGCTTGGCCTCAATGGTCAAGCCCTTAACCTAGAAACTACAAACTCACTGGACGGATATTCTGTAATACTAAAACTTTCAACCAGTCTAAGCTCAAGGAAAGAATAACTTAAAAATAAGAAGCTGCTTAACAAAATCTAAAAGTAAAATTAAATTAGGTAATAGCTAGAACTTTTAAGGTAATATTCTTTAATACCGGTATATAAAAACTTCAGAATTACATAAATAACATGTTTAGTTGTTACCCTTTATGTATAAATGAGATTTCATTTCTTTGTATGAAACTTAATGTTGCAAATAACCTCCCAAGTATTTTGTATATGTTTTTATTAACTGAAGGTGGCCAAGTCAGCTGAAACACGCTGTAATGAATAAGGACCGACAATAAATTTGAGTTGCAAATTGATGGTTATGTTTAATTTGGTTAATACATAATCATAACGGGAGGTATAGAATACAGGTTATATCTGAGACTCTGTGTCCAGTAATATTACATGAAATAATAAAAATAAATCATTTTGCCCACAGCAGTTAGCAGGCAACAGCACACAGCACACAGTATTCAGACTACCCCACATATTGCAACTTGTCATTCACTTTCATCTATTTTGGGAACTGCATATTTTAAAAGTATCAAATCTTGACTGTTGAGAGCAGCACTATGCAATTATTGGTTCCCAAAAACTCTCACTATGGAGTACTGAACATCAGCACAGCAAATTCAAAACAAGACTTGTCACATACGTTTGGCACACAGTAACCCCGATTTACAGTAACAAAATAGTGTCCTCCATGATATAGTACAAAGTTTTGACCAGCGCATTCTTTACTTAAAAAATTTTGTACCATTTCATGGTACATGTATAAATGTAATTTTGTTTATGTGCCTAAGCATAGTATGGCCTTCCTTGCACAAAATTTTGTGGAACTCACTGTTGCTTAATATATATTCATGGTCATCTCTGTACAGATTTTTTTTTTTTCAAAACGAGATTAGAGATGCCAAAAACAGGGCACACGTTCATTGATGTCCTTGAGTGAAGTGTTATTTGCACTGCTGTGATAACCACAGAAATCACATTTACTGAAAGACATTATGTGATCTTCTACACCAAATTTCATCAAAGTCTGTCAAGAAATATGGAAACATGTAGAATGTCACACACACACGTTCACATACAGTATGCATGCAGCTCACACTTACTGGACAGTTTGTTTTTTGTAAAGAACTCATTTATCAAACTTCATGAAAAGTGACAGACTGTTCAGTCATTGATGCTTTAAGACGGACGGTCTTGGTCTCCACAGCACTGTGGTGGTGGTGGTGATGATGATAACAACAACAATAATAATAATAATAATAATAATAATGTCTGAGAAGTGCAGCTGCAATTCTGTGTGCTTTGGATATATTGTTCCATCTTAGCATGCATATAATTCAGGTCTTATAATAATGCAATTTCTTTGTCATGATAACTGCATGATAATTTAATCGTGACATTGTTCAGTATTTTGAGGCACCCTTGCTCTTCCTTGGCCATCACTCCATTGTCATGCAAGTGTCCGCCAGAACTGGCAAACATGTGTCACATTTAAGAATCCATTCTCCGTACCTGACACTGAACTCCATGCAGCTGTCAGTTGCCCAGCTTGTTAGGAAATTCTCTGCATTTTAATCTTCTTTAATTGATGATGAAGAAATACAGATATGTAAAGTCAAATGAATTTATAAAGTATGAGGCTTTTCAGTACAGGGACAGTCTTACTTGACACTTGTTCTAGCTCAAAATGTGAATGATTGGTGACAGTATAATGTCTCATATGTAAAAATAGAACAGAGCTGACAACACTGTACTTATTGCAGTTTTTGTCTGTGTGATATATACATATATATATATATCCCTTCATTTGCAGCTTCAAAAATGCATCTCTAACCCGGGAAAGAATTTGTGATGCCTGTGCAGAAGGCTCATGGAAATTATTCAATGAACTTCTCAACAGCACTCCTCGAGGAAACTTTGGCAACATAGGTAACATCAGACGATACGGTGCACTCCTTTTCATGCTCCTGTATGACATCATGTGTCACTAGCAATACAGTGTGGACTGTATTGCTAGTGATTGACTAACACAGTGGGATGAGGTTGCCCAAATTTATTGTGTGCGCTTGGCATGCAATGTGCAAGGGTTTAAAATGGTTTATTGTCTTCTGTTGCCACACTTATTTCTCCTGCTCACAGTCTAAGGTAACTGTGTACAGTAATTTTACAGAAATTTAAATTTCTTTAAACCAGTATCATGCAGACTTTATGCAACAGAGTTCAGAAATTGGTGCGGTGGTCAAGTGAGCACATAGGCGCATCACTTGGCCAATAACATTTGGCGGTGTGTGTGTGTGTGTGTGTGTGTGCGCGCGCGCGCAAATTTGGCCATGAGTATTTGCATCTTTACAAAACACTCAATTTGGAATGAGGGGGGAGTTTGTTTTGAACCAGTCCTTGCTATACCTACACCCCTTTCCCCCACTCTCACTCCAGTTATTTTTATTTGCCCCTTTTCAACTTTGTAGCCCCCCCCCTCCCCAAAGTTATGCCTGTGGATGAGCAATACTCCCTTCTTGTGTGTTTGAGGTACCAGGTTCAAATCTCAGACTCCACAAGACTAGTTATTCTGACATATTTTTCATGGTTTTCCCCAAAACCTTCTGGCACATTATTTGATACCACAGTGATGTTGACATACACAGTGAAATGTAATACTGGCCAACACTAATGGTAAAACCAAGTGTACTGTCAGACTGCTATGGCACTTGGTCAGAGAAAATGAACAAATGCTCCAGTATCCTTGGGTTTAACACCATTACATTAACATGTCTGTGTAATTTACAGGAATTTATTTTATAGCAGGGATAGACAGAATTATGGATTTCAGAGAATTAGAGAGGAATTTGTTGGTACATGTACTGCATGTGTGATGGTACGGTGTTGGTTAGTTGTCTAGGCCACCAGATGTGGGCACTGCTGACCTGTCTGGTCTGTGCCTACCTAGTCAGGGATGTACATTCCATTTCTGAGGTTCAGCATCCATAGGGGAGTTTCTGTTTTGCCCTGTGATACGGTCCTCAAGATAGTGAGAGTGATTGTCTGCAGCTGCATAATTGTATGTTATTTGTGAAGGCATGCTTACTGTGTTCTTTATGTTTCATTCTATTCTATGTGTAGTTTGTGGTTCTACTTTCCACATATCTTATTTTATGAAACCCTCAAGAGTGTAGTATGTCTACAATGTGATGTGGTGTGACAGGACTGTACTGTGATATTACACAGTGTTACAGGACTGTACTACAATGTGTCACTGTGTTACAGGACTGTACTACAATGTGTCACTGTGTTACAGGACTGTACTATACAATGTGTCACTGTGTTACAGGACTGTACTACAATGTGCCACTGTGTTACAGGACTGTACTATACAATGTGCCATTGTGTTACAGGACTGTACTATACAATGTGTCACTGTGTTACAGGACTGTATTATACAATGTGTCACTGTGTTACAGGACTGTACTAAAATGTGCCACTGTGTTACAGGACTGTATTATACAATGTGCCACTGTGTTACAGGACTGTACTATACAATGTGTCACTGTGTTACAGGACTGTATTATACAATGTGCCACTGTGTTACAGGACTGTACTATACAATGTGTCACTGTGTTATAGGACTGTACTATACAATGTGTCACTGTGTTACAGGACTGTACTACAGTGTGCCACTGTGTTACAGGACTGTACTACACAATGTGTCACTGTGTTACAGGACTGTACTATACAATGTGTCACTGTGTTACAGGACTGTACTATACAATGTGTCACTGTGTTACAGGACTGTACTAAAATGTGCCACTGTGTTACAGGACTGTATTATACAATGTGCCACTGTGTTACAGGACTGTATTATACAATGTGTCACTGTGTTACAGGACTATTCTATACAATGTGTCACTATGTTACAGGACTGTACTACAATGTGCCACTGTGTTACAGGACTGTACTATACAATATGTCACTGTGTTACAGGACTGTACTATGATACACAAGAGATCTTGCCATGTGTGAGTGGGGACTACTATGTGAACAAAGCTAATGTTATGCTGTCCAAATTTAGTGGCAAGGAAATAGAAGTACGTGCTCTGATCGAGGGACAGTTTCTGGCCAAACGTGCATACACAGAAGACCTTGGATTTACTTTAAGTAAGTGATCAAGGGCTTCTTGATTTGTAATGAGTTTTTCAGCAACAGCCACTCTTAGTATTCTGAAGCTAACTATTTTCTGGGAGTGACACCATATAGTTTGGTAGACAGGCATTGCAGTTTCAGAGGTGCGTACCGACTTTTCTACCCTGAAAACTGATGCAGCAGATTTCTCTGAAACCTTCGTGCTTGTGTGCCTTGGTACAGTCACATACTCTATCATGTGGTAAAAGGTAAAGGTAAAGCTGTCCCGTTACAGGCCTGGACAGGCCCAGAGTGTTCCAGGAAGTTAAGGTTCCCAGATTTCGTGACAGCAGCACAGGATGGTGGTAAGGTTGTCAGCCTTACGCACCGGCCGCTTTTACCCCCAGGAAATACTCCTGGTACTCATTTCTGTTAGAGGCTGAGTTGACCCCAGGGCCATAGTGCGATCGGAAGGATTTTATGTCAATGAAAAATCCACTGACAC
>Ga0123355_10016075_pt1 | contig 11780 bp, 5 predicted proteins | sample TergutEmb28metaG_3_FD_89872 | JGI IMG/M metagenome (GOLD analysis project Ga0123355, IMG submission 89872) | Embiratermes neotenicus P1 segment gut microbial communities from Petit-Saut dam, French Guiana - Emb289 P1 | ecosystem: Host-associated > Arthropoda: Insects > Digestive system > Gut ...
CGAGCCGGTTGGGCGACGTGTAGTATCCCGCCAGGCGGAAGCTCTTGCTCTCGGTCAGCACCGCAATCAGCTCGCGGCTTTCCGGGGTTCGGCTGTCATCGATGATCCCCAGAGGCACATTGGCTACGGTTGCGCTCAGCGCAAAACCCAGGAGAGTCAACTGCAAAACCGGCGGCATGACCAGGGACATAGCCAGGCGCCGGTCGCGCCGGATCTGGCCAAACTCCTTGGTCATCAACGCCAGTACCCGGTGGTTGAAGAGTCTTTCCCGCATGTCACACCTTCAGTTGCATCCTGCGCCTGCCTCTCCACGCCAGAAAGTAGAAGACCAGAGCAATCAGGGCAATAATGAGGATCTTGTACCAGACCGCCGGCCAGCCTCCTCCCTGAAGAAAGGCATCACGCACAATCTCGATGTAGTAGCGCCCCCAGACAAAGTTGGAAATCCAGCGCAATCCCGCGGGGATGTTGGAGATCGGGAAGAGCAATCCGGCGAGGAGAAAGACGAGAATGAAGCCGCCCAGGGAGACCACCTGCAGAGCCGCCGCCTGGCTCGAGATCAGCGCTCCGACCATCACCCCGAACGACGACACGCAAAATGCGTAGACGATAGTCGCTACGATGAAGGGGGTGGGGTCGCCGGCGAAGCCGAGGCCAAAGTAAGTGAAGAGCAGGAGGAGCATGAGCACGCTCTCGGCCAGCGCCACGGTCATGAAGGCGAAGATGTTTCCCAGCAGGAACTCGTGGACGGAGATGCTGGACACGTAGACCTGAAGAATCGTCTTCTGCTCGTCCTCCTTGGCCAGGCTGAGCGCTGCCAGCAGCGGAGGGAACAGGGACAAACCGAGCACGAAAATGCCCGGCCCGTAGAATTTCTTCGAGGAAAGTCCCGGGTTATACCAGAGGCGGATGGCAGCCTCAACCGGAGCGGTGCTGGCCGAGCCGCCTCTAGACTGGTTGTAGGCGTTCACAATCCCGGTGGCGTAGCTTGAGGCGAGCTTGGCCGTGTTCGCGTCCGAGGCGTCGAGGACGAACTGCACCGGCGTCGCGAAGCCCCGGGCCGCGTCTCTGCCAAAGTGAGCGGGAATGATGACCACCGCCCGGGCCTGGTTCGAGGTCAGAGCCTCTTCTGGTTTTCCATTCACGGGCCAGGGCACCACGGTGAAACTGAGCGAGGCGCGGAAAGCAGCCACGAAGTCGCGCGAGGCTGCCGAGTCATCGAAATCCTGAATCACGATCGGGAGATTGGTGACCGTCAAGGAAATGGCGGTGCTCATGAGCACCAGCAGGATCAGCGGAAGAAGCAGGGCGAGACCCAGGGTTCGCCAGTCACGAATGATCTGCGTCAGTTGCTTGCGGGTTTGAGCGATGATGCGCCTCACCTCTCCGCCTTCTTCTATTATTCTTCCGCGGCCACCTTGCCTTCGAGCCGCGCCTTTTCCACGATGCCGATAAACACGTCTTCGAGCGAGAAACGCTCCTCCCGCGTGCTACGAACGCGCACCCCCGCGGCTTCCAGCCGCTCGATGGTTCTCTCGCGTCCGCCCTCGTCGTCGGTGATGACGTGCAGACGGTCTCCGAACAGCGAGACTCGCCAGCGATCTGTTCCCCGCTTCAGCAGGTCGGCAGCCTGCTGCGGCTGGTCGACAATCAATTCCCACAGATGTCCCGTCTGCCGGCTCTTGATCTGGCCCGGCGTTCCCTCCGCCACCAGCTCGCCGGCTACCATCAAGCCCAACCGGTTGCATTGCTCGGCTTCCTCCAGGTAGTGGGTGGTGACCAGGATGGCCGCGCCGGCGTCGGCCAGGCGGTTGATCATCGTCCAGAAGGCGCGCCGCGCCAGCGGGTCCACACCCGAGGTTGGTTCGTCGAGGAACAGGATGGGAGGCTCATGCATGATGGCGGAGCCGAAGGCCACGCGCTGTTTCCAGCCTCCCGGCAGGCTTCCCGTAAGCCGGCCACCCTGTCCTTCGAGACCGGAAAACGAGAGCACCCACTTTCTTTTCTCTTTGCGTTCGCTCTCCGCGACCCCGTAGACGCCGGCGAAGAACTCCAGGTTTTCGTTGACGGACAGGTCATCATACAGGGAGAATTTTTGCGACATATATCCGATCTGTTCGCGTATTTTTTCCGAGCGGAATCCGCCGCTCTCCCCGGCCAGCTGCATGCTTCCCGTGGTGGCCTCGAGCAGTCCGCATAGCATCTTGATGGTCGTGGTCTTGCCGGCGCCGTTTGCTCCGAGCAGCCCGTACACCTCTCCGTAGCGAACCTGCAAGGTCACGCTTTTGACGGCAGTGAAGCTGCCAAACTGCTTGGTGAGATGGTTGGCCCCGATCGCTATCTGCCCCTTCCGCCCCTCGTGGCTATGGCGCCCCGGAAAGGGCGTGTCGTGCATTTCATGCCCGAGATGACGCAGGGTGGCGACGAAGGTATTCTCGAGTGTTGGCTGATCCTCGCGGAGGTCTGCTATGGCCAGCCCGGCGCGCCCGAGCTTTTCTTCGGCGACGATCCGCGCCCGTTCCGGGTCACTTGCCACCAGGTCGATGCGGTCGCCGAAGCGCTGCACATCCACGATGACTTGTTCGGGTCCGGAGAGTTCCGACAGCAGTTGTTCCGCCCGCCTGAGGTCGGAGGTCCGCAATTCCAGTCGCGCCGCGTTGAGGCTCGCGCGCACCTCGGCGGGAGTGCCCAGCCGCTGAATCTGGCCCTGGTGCATCAATGCCACCCGATGACACCTCTCGGCCTCGTCCAGGTATGGAGTCGCAACCAGTATGGTCAATCCTTCGGCTGCCAGGTGCGCCAGCACATCCCAGAACTCGCGGCGCGAGACCGGATCGACGCCGGTTGTAGGCTCATCGAGCAGCAGCACGCGCGGCTCAGGGACCAGCGAGCAGGCGAGCGCGAGTTTCTGCTTCATGCCGCCGCTCAGGCGTCCGGCCAGCCGGTCGGGGAAACGGTCCATCCCGAACATTTCGAGATAGCGTCGGCCGCGGGCGGTGATCTCGGCAGGCTCGACCAGGCGAAGGTCGCCCATATAGCGAATGTTCTCCATGACACTCAGGTCTGGGTAGAGACTAAAAGTCTGGGTGAGGTAACCGGTGTCGAAACGGGCCTCCCGGGCCGGCCGGGAGAAGACCAGAGCCTCGCCTGAGGTGGCCTCCATTACGCCGGCGAGAATCTGGAAGCTTGAAGTCTTGCCTGCGCCATCGGGACCAATCAGGCCAAAGATCTCTCGCTCTCGGACCTCAAAATGAACGCCGCGAACCGCCTCGACCTGGCCATAGCGTTTCCAAAGATTATGCACGCTGATGGCCGGCCCCGATCCTTCCACCCCGTTCGCAGGGGTCACGCGGGATTCCGTGGTCGAGATGGTCATCTCTTCCACCGGGATGGCGGCCAGGAATCTCCTTTGACCAGAATCTCTGCGTCGGCGGGCATGCCCGGCTTGGCGAATCCGACCGCACCCCGGAGTTGCAGTTTGACTCCGACGACCTGCTTCACACGGTCTTCGCGGAAGTAGGTGTTCTCCGGCGTGAAGGTCGCCTGCGGGTCGATGCGAGAAACATAGGCGTCAATGGGCTGATCGGGACTCGAATCCAGGTAAACCCGCACCGGTTGTCCTACCTTGACTTTTCCGATCTCTCCCTGGGGCACAAATCCACGCAGGTAGACCTTGCTCAGGTCGAGAAGCGTGATGATGGCCGTACCCGCGGTCAACACTTCGCCGGGCTCGGCCGCGCGGGTGATCACGGTCCCGGCAAACGGCGCCCGGACGACCAGGTCCCGGCGGTTGGCCTGAGCTTCGACAAGCTCGGCCCGAGACTGTTCGGTGCCGGCTTTGGCGCTGGCAATCTCCGCCTGCTGCTGGGCGATCTGCATCTTCACCGTAGTCACTCGCTGCTTGGCAGCCGAGAGGGCGGCGCTCTGCTGTGCGGCGGCGCTGGCCGCCTGTACTCCCTGTCTCTCAGAGACTGCCCCGGTTTTGGCGAGACGGGTGTAAGCATCTCGATCGAAGTCGGCCAGCTGGGCAGCTGCCTGCTGTTGTCGAACATCGGATTCATTCTGCCGCTGCTGCTCGTTGAGAACCGAGATTGCGGCAACCGCCGACAGCGAGCGGGCAGCTGCCTGTGCCAGCGCAGCCCGGGCCTGGGCTTCGCGAGCCCGGATCTGCTCATCGTCGAGAGCTGCGATGATATCTCCCTCCGAAACCGTGTCGCCTTCGCGGACGCGAACCTCGAGGATGCGCCCGGTAGTCTTGGGCGCAACCGCGGAATCGTCGCCTTCGATCCTCCCGCTCACGAGGACCAGGCTCTCCGGCACCGGTGGAGCCAGGAAGAAGTGCCTCCAGATGAACACGCCCCCCGCAACCAGGGCAGCCAGCACCAGGAGCGGAAGCGCTTTCCGGAAGCGAGGCTTGGGCGGAACTGGCGGCGGCAACTCCGCTTGTGGATGCGCCCCAGAGTCGGGAGGCTGCTCGAGTTCAACCGTGTTCTGGCTTTGCATTCCTGATTCCTCGTTTCGTTGGGCTGTTGCGCTCGCCGGCGGTCCGGCGAAGGTCCGCGATGCAGGGATCCGCCATCACGCTCGGGACAGAGAGCCTGATTCTTTACCCACCCTCAAAAATACCGCCCCATCCATGAAGAATCCTCCCCCGAACGCATCCGTCAAAGCACCTATAGAGACGATCGGTCATTCCAGCCAGGTTTGCGCATCCTTTTGATGACAGGAAGGGCTTAGGAATCGGCTTTCGAGCGCGTGTTTGCCGTTTTCGCTCTCTCGGGGGCTGCCCGAGGAAAGGGCGTCACTTGGCACCCCTTAGAAATTAAAGACGGAATAAGAAGCCCTCGCTGTTCTTCGATGTGGCCTTCGAAATCGCATCGGCATAAATGGCGACCTGGCGACGATAACGCCCGAGTGAGCCGGCCAGCTCCTGATCGGTCTTGAAGTCCACCACGATCCATTTGCCGTCCTCGAGGAACGCCAGGTCGGCAAAACCCTCGAGAACGGTGCCGTCGTCTTGGCGCACCGTCAGCGGGACCTCGCGACGACAAGCACCGCACCCGGCCGCATTCCGGGCGCGCCTCATCAGCGAATGCTCAAGCGCAGCGGCGACCGTAGCCGCTGCGGCGAGGATCTCTTCTGACGGCGCGCCGAGGATGCGGCCGTGCAACTCGGCTTGAGCGCGTACTCGTTCGGGGCCGCCGTCAAGGGGGACGGTTGCGAGGACCGCATGCACGAGGCTTCCAAAGCGGGCTCCAGCGGGGCGGGCGCCAACCGCAATTTCGACTACGCGGACGCGACCGGCATCGAGTTCGAGCTCCGATCCGGCGCGCTCGTGGACGGTCTCCACCTGAAGGCTGGGCTGGCTGCCTTTCTCAAGCGTCGCGCGGCGTTGGTCACGCCAGTGGGTGTAAGTCTCGAGGTCCCGTTCGACGATTGCGGCGTCGACCTCCCTCAGCAGATGTTCCTGGCGGAGGCTGAACGACGGGGCTTTCCCCAGTTCGAGCGAGCGCGGGTCCCACCAGACCACGGAATAGGCTTGGTCCCCGGTTCCAAAGCAGTGCCCGCCGGGGCGAACGTTGGTCTCGTCGGCAGGGGAGTGATCCGGCCGCTCGCAGACGCTGTCCATGCCAAACTTGGGGCAACGCTCGGCAAGCCGCGGTTTGCGCCGGCGCTCCTCAGAGGGGTAAATCGCCGGATAGAGCGGCGCGACCCACCATTCGGCTGCCATCGGCGGCCCGCCACCCGGCGTAGGGTCGTCGCCGACGGCGGGTACAATAAGGAGATCGCGGGCGCGAGTGGCGGCCACGTACGCCACCCGGACACCTTCGGCAACGTCGCGCGCATGCTCCTGTGGGGCATTCTCCAGCAGCTCTTGAGGCGCCCACCCGGCAAGTCTGACCGCGCACAAACCCCGGTCGGCTGCAAGATAGCGATCAGGCTCGGCGTGGGCGATTCCGGCAGTCACGTCGGCCAGAATAACTACTGGAAACTCCAGCCCTTTGGCCTTGTGTACGCTCATCAGACGCACGCCATCGGCTCCCTCCTCGTAAATGGCCGCCTCCGCTTGCCTGCCACGTTCACGATCGCGGAGCAGGCGCTCCACAAACCCGCGGAATGATGTGCCGCCGCACGACTCGTACTCGCGCGCCAGCTCCGCCACCCGCATGACGTTGGCCAGTACCTGCTCGCCCGAAGGACGCAGGACGAAACCGGCGTAGGCTCGAGTCGCGTTCAACAACGCATTGACCGTCTCGGCCACCGGACGGTAGTTGCGCTGCCGGGAGAGTGACTCGAGCAGCTCGAGCGCCCGCTTTATCGGCTCGAGGCCTCCGGGCACTTTCTCGGGGACCCGGAAAGGGTGCAGCTTATGAAACTGTTGCCGGTATTCGAACAGAAGGTCATCGCCAATCGAAAACAGGGATCCATGCAACGCAGCGTAGACCGACAGCTCATCGTCGGGCCATTCGATCGCCTCGAGCGCCGTGCGGAGCGTCTCCACCTCTTCCCGCTCGTGGAATGACTTGCCGCCCACGAGAAGGTGCGGAATACCCCGCGCCTCGAGCGCGTCGACATAGGCCTTGGTCATGTCGTCCCCGTACTTCTCGAAACGGCGGAACATGATCGAAACATGACGGGCCCGAACCGGCACGCGCTCGCCTCGGCCCCGCTCACTGACCGTCCACCCGCTGTGTCTCAGCAGCCATTCCAGGAAGGCGCCGACTGCGTCCGGCTGAGACTTCAGCGCCGCTTCGATCGAGAGCTTTTTCTTCCCATAGGGTTTCGGGACGCTGAGCGCAATCACGCTGGGCTGATCGGCGGCGTCGACCCGGTGCGGGCTCAGGGGTACATACGCCGCCTGCAGTGTCCGGCAATCACCGTTCATCTGCGGCGCGAATGCGGCGTTGACTAGGTTCTGAATGGACGGAACCGAGCGGAAGCTGGTGCTCAGGTCCAGCTTTATAGCGCCTCGTTGAACTAGCAGGTCCCTGACCAGGTTGTACAAGCCGACATCGGCGCGGCGAAAACGGTAGATGGCCTGTTTGGGATCTCCGACGATGAACAGCTTGCCGGGAACAGGGGAGGCCCTGCGCCAGTCGCTCAACGCCTCATCGGCCGAGGCGAGGAGCACCAGGATCTCGGCCTGCAGGGGATCGGTGTCCTGGAATTCATCCACAAAGACGTGGGAAAAGCGCTGCTGCAGATCCCGGCGCACGGCCGGGTTGTCACGCACCAGGTCCCGGGCGCGCAGCAACAGGTCGAGGAAGTCCAGTCGCCCCCTGCGACCCTTGACCTCCTCATAGGCGGCGAGGCTCTCGCGCAGCTCCGAGTGCAGCAACGCCGCCAAATCCGAGTTTGCCAGCCGGGCAAACTCCTTGACGGCGGCGACGAGCACCCCATGTTTGGCAACCACGTCCTCGCGGGTGATCGCGGGAGCGTAGTTATGCGTACCGAGGCGATCGAACTTCGTGAAGTCGCGCTGGCGGCTGAGAAACACAAGCTCGGCTTCGAGGCCGTCGTAATCCCGCACATGGGTTCGCTCACTGGCGCGGATGTGGTCGCTCGCCTGCCGGGCCCGCCAAGAACCCTGGTACACCGGATGATCGCATCTTGCGGACCGGCGAGTGAGATCGGCGAACTCGTGCAACTGGTGGACGAGCCTGTCTATGGCAGCCATGCGGTCGAAAGGCGCTCTCGGCCATGGCGCGGGAAAATCGCGCCACGCTACCAGAGTCCAGGCTGCGCGCTGCAAACGGTCCATGGGGCTCTCGGCCATGGCGCGCCGGCGCAAGCAGCGGCGTATCCCTTCGGGCGGCGCTTCGAGCGTTCTCTCGAGCCAGAGGCGAAAGACTTCGCCATACAACTGCTCGGCAGAGGCCTCATCCATGGGTTCGAATTGGGGATCAACCCGGGCCTCGAGCGGCCGCTCGCGCAAGAGGTCCGCGCAGAAGGAATGGATCGTACCCGCCCGCGCTTCTTCGAGATGAGCGATGGCCTGCTCGATGTTGAATCGGCGGCGCATATCCTCGCCTGAGCTGGCGCGCGCCTCCTCTAATTGGGTGCGAAGGCGGAGCTTCAGCTCTCCGGCAGCTTTATCGGTGAAGGTAACCGCCACAATACGCTCCACCGTCGTGCGACCTTCGGCTAGAACGCTGGTGATGCGGTTCACTAGCTCCGTTGTTTTCCCGGTGCCCGCAGCCGCTTCCACCACGAGAGTGGAATCGAGGGCGGTGCGGATGAGGTCGCGCGCCTCCTGGTCGGCCAGCCGGGTCATGGCATTTCCCTCAAGCGGAGGAGGTCGGCGAGCGGCGTTTGATCTTTGCGGGCAACTCGGATTTCTTCATAGGGTCCACAGACGGTGAGGAAGTCGCACCACCCGCAGGCGCGTTCTTTGGGCGCCGGCGGCAGAAAGCCCTTTTCGATGGCGCGGTCGACTATATCGAGCACTTCGCCCCCGGAGCTGCGCGTCCGATCATTGATGGGAACGACCCGTTCGCTGTACCCCCCGGTGGCCGTTGAGTACCAGAGCCGAGCTTCCGCCACCGTCTGTTTGCGAAGGCGCTCAACCGCCAGCGAATAGAGCACGGGCTGGAGCACTCCGCCTCCGCCAACCACCACGGCACCCTGGCTGCGGTCCTTGCCGGTTTTGTAGTCGGTCACCCGCAGCATGCGGCTGCCGTTCTGTTCTGTCAGGTCCACGATGCCGCGCAGAAGAAAGCCGTCGGCGAGCTCGACCGGGTCGGTTGTACTCTCCGGATCGTTCCCTGCAATAACCTCCAGGCCGAAGGCGTACTCCACCAGCACCGGGGACCAGTCGCCTTGCTCGCTCAGCCGAAGCAGCCAGCCGCGAAGATCGCCGCGCATCTGCCCAATCTCATCCTCCCAGACCCGCTCGATCGCCGGAACCAGTTCTTCACGGAATACCGCCGCCACTTGGGTGAGGATTTGGTCGACCAGCGCTTGTGCCTCCTCCAGACGCGCAGGCGCGAGCGGCAGCCAGCGCCGCGTGAGGGCCTCGCGCACAAAGTTGGCCTGCACGCGGTGGAAGATCGCTCCCCGGGTCGCGGGATCGATCGATTGGATCGATCGGGGCTCTTCCCGCGGCGCGAGCCGATGGATAGCGGAAAGCAGGAAGCGGTACGGACAGGCGGAGAATAACTCGAGGGCGGTTGGCGAGTAAGGCCGCTGCTTCAGCCGATAGGCGCGAAGATCGGGGTGGGCCGGAGGGCAGAGTCCATCCGCCTGGGTCCACGATTTGTGCCAGCGTTGCCAGCGGCTGCGCAGCGATCGACGAAGATCGGGATTCAGCTCCATCAGGTAGCGGGCGCGGCCCGAGACCTCCTCGGGCTTCGCCTCGAGGAGCGGCCGCAGGGTTGCGAGGTCGTGCTCCATGTCGTCGATCGCCTCGAGCGAACTGGTCGGCGCCGGCCAGGCGAGCAGGGCATTGGACTGCTCGGCCGCCTCCCGTTCAAATACATCCACATTCGGCAGGCTACCGAGAGTGGTGCGGGTAACGTCGAGGGCGTAGAAGGAGGGCACGCGCGGGCGTGCCAGGGCGACCTCGACCCGGGGATAGGAGAAATAGATCCTGCGGCGGGCGGCTCCCGCGGCAATCCGCAGCCACAAACGTTCTTCGAGAGCATGATCGCTGCGCGTCATCAATGGCGGATCCGCCGCGCTCATCTTGCGCCGCAGCTCATCGTGCAGTATCGGGTCCTCCCGCAGCTTCTGCGGGAAGATGCGCTCGGCAAGGCCGGGAACAAACACGGCATGAAAGCTACGTCCCCGGGCCTGTTCGGGCGTGCCGATAAACACCGATCCGAAACGCCGGCGATCGGGTTCGATTTCAAGCTGCGTCAACCGGTTCGCCAGCACCTGACGCACCTCCTCTAGGGTCACGGGGCCGATCGCGGCCATCGGTTTTAATTCGGCGAGAACGCTGAGAACGCGCTCCGGACGGCGCAATGCCATGGGCGCAAGGCGTTCGAGCGCTTCAAGCCACTGTCCCCAGCCGACTTCGGTGGGAAGCGTGGCCAGCTCTTCAATGATGGCTAGAGCAAAGCGCCGCAGGTGCCCCAAATCGGCGAGTTGGCGGTTAAGCGCAACCAGTCTTGGCGACTCCGGTTCGACTTTCAACAGACCGGCGATTTTCAGACGTAATTCGGCTGCCAGCCCATCCAGCCTGCGCACCCAACGATCCTTGCCGCCAACCACAGCGGCTTCCACCAGCAGCTCCTCCCACTTGCGCGGGGTGCGCAGGGTTCCGGCGACCAGTGGCTCCGCGTCCGAGTCCTGGCGGCTTCGAGGAGCCTCCGCGGGTTCTGGTGGCACTTCCGCGGCCGGGGGAGTAGGGATGGCGTCGTCGGTGGCCGGCGACCAGACGACACGGTCCTTCGGTGGCGCTCCTTCCCCGGTCAGAAGGGGCACCTGGCCGAGGGACAGATACTCGGCGAACCGCCTGGCCGAAAGACCCTCAACTGCGCATGCCAGCAGGACCAAAAAGGCGCGCCCTGCCGGATCCGGGCGGCTCGTGCCCCGGGCAAAGTAAGCGGGGATCGCGGCGCGGTGAAGCGCGGCCTCAAGTAAGGGGGCGTAGGTCGCCGGGGTTCGAACGAGTACGGCCATTTCGTCGAAGGCTACCCCGGTTTTAGCTTCTTCGAGAAGCCGCCGTGCAATCTCCACGCATTCGCGTCCCTCGCCCGGCGCGGAGAAAAGGTGTACCAGGCCGTCCCTGGGATATGAGTTCGAAGGCAAGTCCGCGAAAACGTAACTCTGCAAGCGCGCAAGTGAGCTTTCGAGCTTGAGGGGCGCCCTGGTCGGTTCTGACGGGATCTTCCCCAGGGCGAATAAAGTCCTGGCGTCGCCGGCTGGCACGGTGGCGAGAGCACGGGGTGCCGATGAACAAAGGGCCGCGATGAAGGCCCGTTCCCGACGCGTTCCGATTGCCAGATCGAGCAGGAGGATAGGGGCGCCCACAAGCTCATCCGTGCGGCCCCGGACGGCCTCGGTCGCGATCTCAAACAGTGCGGGACGGTCGACGAGGCCGAGGGACGACAATTGGTTTTCAAATTCCCGCAGGAGGCGGGCGAGATCCCTACCGGCACGGCCGAGCTCGTCGAGCGAATCCGCAGGAACACCCGAGGCGCGCAGCTCCTTCAAGGACGCGGCCAGGGCCGGAGCAAACCCGGGGCGCGCAGCCACGGGAGCAAAGTCTTCGAGCTCGCCGCGCCGCATGACCTCAAAGGCGACGCGCGCCCCCAAGGCCTCTGTGCCCAAAGCGGTGGTTGGAGCCAGGCCGCGACGGGCCATCTCCCCGCTGGCAAAACGCGCCGCCAGCTGCACCAGGCTGAACCGGTGCAATCCGAAGGTGGCAGGTGATAGCCGGGCGATAACACGCACCAGGTCGTCAGCCGCCTCGCGGGAGTTGCCGACCACGATGATTTCGGTGCCAGCGGAGAATTCTCGAACGAATTCCCCGGCGGCATCCAGCCGTTCGGCCGCGGCGCCGGATTCGAATACGCGAAGCACACTCAGCATTCTGCGGCTAAAATACGCGGCCCGGCAATAGCCGGTCCTATGAACCCCCCGGCGGCGTAACATGGCTCGTGCCACCCGGGGGCGACTTGGCTCTGCCCGCGGCAACCAATCCAATTGCCGAAGAATGTCTTCAACGATCAACCATGGACGTTCGGACGAATGGTCCCACGGGTCGTATCATCCTCCGAGCAGAGTCCAGACCAGCTTCTCGAATTCTCCCAGCCAGATCTTGGCCGATTGCC
>Ga0123355_10016076_pt1 | contig 11780 bp, 3 predicted proteins | sample TergutEmb28metaG_3_FD_89872 | JGI IMG/M metagenome (GOLD analysis project Ga0123355, IMG submission 89872) | Embiratermes neotenicus P1 segment gut microbial communities from Petit-Saut dam, French Guiana - Emb289 P1 | ecosystem: Host-associated > Arthropoda: Insects > Digestive system > Gut ...
AAAAAAAAAATTTTAAAATTGAATGGGAAAAAAAATAAAAGGAATAAAACATATGATAAAAAGTAAAAAAAAAAAAAAAAAAAAAAGTATCTTCAGACCCAAACAATTTAATGTTCATGATTTTAAAGTGATTTTATTTGTTACCAATGAGGAACGAATATGTCACACTTTTCACACATAGTGACGTTTATTGACAGTACAGTACATGTATTCATAGGTATTTATAAACTGACAAAAATAAATCATACACAAATAACTTTGAACTTTCTATTAAGGATATTGTTACAATGTGTGAATTTGTACTCAGTTTCCTATTTGTATAATTAAATGAGGATAATTTCTTCCACCAGTACATATCACAACCAAAAGTATTGTTACATGAAGGTTCCTTTTTGAAGTTCTAAATACATTACTACCTCACACAAACCATAATTCCTAGACCGAAAAATTTCATTTCCAAAAACTATGATTCAATATCAAAAACTGCCACTAGCTTTCTGAAAAATGCCTTTATGGGTCATCGTTTTAGAGAGTATTTGAATTATCATGCTCTATTTTTCTTGAGACTTGTGGTTTTGTAGATGTTTGCCAATCTGATTGCTGATTGTTCTCTTCTAGGATTTAACTCTCTGTAGCTTAGTAAATGGATATCAACCACACAGCATCACATTCCAGAAAATATTTCATCCTAGTTCTGTTATTGAGACTGCAATTTACCAGCAATAGTCAACAACAAGCATGCAGAAACCCAAGGTTCTGTCCCCAGAAGTGAATCTTGCCAACACAAACTTTTAGTTACAGTCCCTGTCATCCAAAGCTGTGCCACAGGCGCACACCCAGAATTTTTTGTTGGGAGGTGGGGGTAGTCCCAAGGCTATATATAATTCCTGTTTCATTTTAAAAACTGACGTTATAAAAATCATGTCATGAATATAACTCCTGCATACGATTTGTTTGCAACTGCATTTAGACACATATAAATATATGTTCCACGACTTACTCACCTTATTTAGACCAGAGAGTTCAACTCTTTCCGCAACGTATGTTTTTTTTGTTTTGAATGCCTGGAGTTGGGGTGGGGGGTAGGGGCCTGCAGCCCAACAGCCTCCCTTTGGGTGTACACCTGATGTGCCATGGAATCTCAATATCTTCATGATCTCCCAGACTCCATAAGTGACCACTATCATTATATAAACAATTTTATGAGACCTGAACACTACCTTTATACATGGAGAAATAATTGTACTATACACTTTTACACTAAGACATTTAATATCACTTCTGATTTATTTTTTTAGCACATTAACCAGCCTGTAATTTTTCCTTTATGTTATCTCACAGCTGCAGAAAATCAAACTGTGTATTGTGGTTTTATAAACAATATGTTGAATTCCTGCCATTATGTTACTGACACCTACTCTTGTTTATTACATCGCACATTTTTGTTAGATTTGTGGTTATCATGGTAATGACTGTAACTTCTAGCATGTGAGGTTATGTAGTCCCATAGACACATACCTAGTAGATCATGCATCTTCTCATCCTAAAGACAGTTCCTTTATACTGTTTACCTTGCAGACATGACTAAATTGTCAGCTATATCCATCAACCCACACATGGATCAAACACTCCAAACAACTGTTTTCTCTGAAGGGGCCTTAACTGGAGCCCATTCTTCAATCTCTCTCATTTCTGAGGTAGAAGAGAGATTGTGGTGATTGCTAAATGAAAGCTTTAAATGTTTGGAGAGCAAGTTGTATGTAATCAAAAATGAATTTGTATTAATGGCCAATACAAGAAGCCATATTGTGGAAGTAAGTTTCTGATTTTTCTATTACATTCAGATTTTCATGAATCCCAATATGATACACAATTCTGTGATATTCTTATTTTGCAGTACAGTATGTAACTCACAGAGTTTATCATCAGAGTTTCTACAATAACATGTTTTTCACTTTTCTCTGTCAACTGTTGTGACCACCATAACCAATCACTGTCACCATATATCTCACCAGCAGGCAAATAATGTTGCAATTCATCGTTAGCTGGCTTCAGAGTGTTTTAATTTTTTGTACACCATCAGCTTTCTTTAAATAAGAATGCTTCATACTTTTGCTTTGCAGTGTTATTTCATGAACAGGATCTTTAAAATATATGATCTCCTGTCTTAAATTTTTGCTGTATATTTCACTTATATACAACAATATTTTCTGATCATTTTTACTCTTTCATGTCCTTCAGTCTGGTAGATAAAAACGAAAAAGTGACAAATACTTACAAATATTTTTGTGTATGCCAGAAAGATGGCATAAAATTCACACAAGGCAACATGACACTAAAATATACAATTCCCATGTTACGTGCCTTACGTATCAGTCCCTATATTTGCTGACTGTTCCCTAGAAAGCTTATTATGAACACTGGTCCAAGAATCCCAAATTTATGTTTGTATAATGGAAGCATACTATATGCTTCTCAAAAACTTCTTATTCTTGTTCATATATATTGTTTCTTTAATGTGTTAATAAGTTTTCAGCATGCTCTTTTAAAATGTGTTTGCCATTATTTCAGACATAAACAATTTAAGTTCCCTTTCAATTTCGTCTTGCAGCTCAAAAACAGTTATTGAGGTGTAAATAACTGCAATATTACAACATTAAACTCACTGTAACAGACTCATTTTCATAAAAATGATTGTATTATTTGTTTGATTATTTTAAAAGTTCTAATTACATTGTACTTGCAAAGAAAGTTTATGCCCATGCTGGTAGCATTCCAGCAGGAATCTAATATCACGCAGAAGATTCCATGACGTATACAAGTTTAAGATTTTACAATATGTCATGTACTCAAATTATGAGCAAATATATATGATTAACCAAAATAAAATAATGCTAATGCAGTGAAATAATAATTAAGCAATTAAGGGAATGTATAGTACAGAAATAAATTATATGTTATTAATGTAACATTATATTAATATGTATCATATTTTGACAAAATATACTCTTCTTTTATAAGTAAAATTTAACCCTTGCCACCTTAAGTAACTGAATTGCCAGGTACATAAGCAACAAATATAAATTTGAACTAACACATACAAGAATCTTTTTAAGGCAAGGATATGGTATGACTAATGTGGAAAAACAAGTATCTGAAAATAAGAGTTCAGTGAAGTTGTCCCTGGGACTAAGATGTAAAAAAGATAGTTAGCCCTGTCCATGCCATGAAGGCATAGAGGGGCTGTAGAAGTATAGCTTCATTGGGCCACGGACATATAAGGTGCATAAAAGTTAAGATTGCTGCATTGTTACCACTGGCACTAGATGGAGGTGAGTGGTAAGCTTCTTGCTCTTGAACACTAGCATGCCTAGATGAAATAGACCCACTATCAATAGGACAGGTAGGACCCCAGAATCATTCTTCATGTGGTGACAAGAAGAAAAATTTCTTCATCAGCCACTAATCAAACCCTGTGCATACAGTCCAGAGCCATTAATTTTATTGGATGATTTTTCCCAGCTCATAATAGTAATATTAAATCTGCATATTATAGTCCCCATGAATGTGTTGTTTACACTGTTCTGTTTATAATATAAAGGACCTAATATCTTCAGAAAACATTTATTTTTATTTTAGTTTCTTTTTTTTTTTTGTAACTGCAAAAACACATGTTTTAAAATTCCTATAATAAATATAGTTTGATGTTAGTTCTGACACTCAAAGACATATTAAAAATAAAACTAGAAGCATGTATAGAGTTTAAATCCTGCTTACCACTCTTGTGAGCACAAGTATTACCCTTTAAAATACAATTTCTAAATGAAATTGAACCAAATAATGAATACCATAATTGCAACAAACAATCACTAGCATGGAGTGGGTTCACACTATTACAATGCTGAAAATAATCTGGATGCCTTAAGTTAAAGAGTACTTTATTATTTTACATTACAATATTTTGATGTATTGGAATGCATCCTGGTAATTTTTATTACAAAAATTGCAAAATGCTACAAGCAACCTGTGGAATCTTTTTTGATCTTGTTCTGCAATTTCTAAATACCACAATTCAGCAATCAGTGTATCACTTGAGTAAGTATTACAGTCCACAGCAAGGCAATTGAATATTTCATTACAGAAATTGCCTGAATTTCATATTATATTACAGAAGGGTAGAAACAGCATGAAATTTTATGATTCAGAATGAATTATTTGAAAGCCAGTCTTAGAAAGCATGGTATTTTCCTCAGAGGAATTCTTATCAGAATATGTTAAACTAACAAAATGTGGAAGTTTACAACTTTTCGTACTTTCCATTTAAGTACAATGAGTGGAATTTCAAATAAGAGTACATGAGCATGATATGCACATTTACTTACGTAAGCTAAATATTATGAAATTTAAGTGCAGTAAATAGAATATAAATTCCTTAAGGACATAATTCAGAGTAATGACATCAAATAAATAAAAAACAGTTTCTTTAATTAACAGAAATGTCACTTACAGCAGAGAAATTTGATGTCATGAATTTATGGAAAATACTAAAAAATAGTATAAACCATTAACAGGCCATAATATTGAATGCTTATGTAAACAAACACGCCTCTTTCAGCAATATTAATTGCAGTGATTACAAAATATTTAGGCAGATGCTGAATGGAAAAGTACATACTGCCATAGACCACCTGAATCAGTATTTTTTAAATTTTGCTTTTGTTTTTACCAAGAGTGAAACAGTCAACACAACTGTTTGTTCATCACTGATTGTTCACACATTCACGCCTGCTGATGACCATTTGGCACTGCAACATATCATAATTTTATGTCAAACAAATAGTGTTTGTGTACTAAATAGCTCTCTTGACTCTTGGTATTTAATTTAAGAAACACAGTGGGATGTCCTCTGTCAAGATTTTCGTTTGGTTTTTCAATGCTCTGAATGTAATGCCTCAAACAAACAAAGTAGATCCCTTGTTACTGTATATAACTGTGACTGAATATACTTGGTCACAGTGAGTTCAGAAGCCCAACTGAATAGCTCCTGTTCTTCCACATCCAGATGGTCCAACTCCATAAGTCATTGCAGCTACTCCAACAAAGGAAGTCCTTTCCATTCTTATCCAGTACTGGAAATACACTGATATCTCAACATGGACCAAAATAATGAGCATAAAACATTGAATAATATTACTGTAATTTCTTCTGTAGCAGTGGTTAAAATACAAGTTCAACTAAAATGCCTCAAATTTTTGTAGCTCTTTTTAAGAAAATCCTCACACTAGTTGAGTGTCATAAGTGATGACAAAAACCATGTGAGCAGAAATCACACCACTGAAAAAAATTATTGAGAATGGCTCTTTCTATCAGAACAGGACAAAACGTAATGGAAATAATTCACATTTCATAGACTCCCTTTCACACTATCCAACAGGCTGTGTAACTTCATTACATATTTACACAAGTATTGTTGTAGTATAGTAAACTTCAGCTCTGAATAAAATGCCATCACTGGTACAAAAAAACTCATGTAGTGTTTGTAAAGAGCTGTAGACCTTCAAAATGTTTATTCAGAGCAGTATTTGCATCAACATGGATTTCATTCTTTACTAATTCCATATTTATAATGTTCTATCTTTCCCATAGCTTACTATGAAGATACAGTTCCTACAGACAGGCAGGAAACTTGCACTCCATATTAATAGTATATTAAAGAAAATGTTTTGTTAACTGAAACAGGACACCTTTTTGCTGCTTGGAAGAAAATGGCTCTTACTAAAAAATATATTCTTGCCAGCTGATTGCATTTTTCATTCTTTCAGTCAAAATCTACCACATTAACCACTACAATGTTCCTAAATAAGAAGACCTAGGTTTCCATAACAGTGTTACTCTTAAAATAGGCCTATCTTGATATAGGGACAACTGTTAAAATTTCCTTACGTCTGGAAATAATTGGGCACCTTATGTTACAATTTTAACCATATTATTCATATTGTTTACTACATTACTATTCCAATATTAAGAACATATAATTTCTGCAAAGAACACTTAAATTGTAATCTTCACTCTTACCACTTCAAAATCTCCACAGACTAGCCATACTTTAAAACACATGAAACAAATGTGACTTGAGGAATAGCTTAAAATTTTTTTTGGTATACTATGAATTTTGCTGTATAAGCTTAACCATTTTTATATACGAAAAATGCATGATGAATTCTTAAATAACAATTACAATACAACATTGTTAATTTTTAATCCTTTGTCTTGGAATGGTTTATTTAATGACAATGTCAGTATGTGCACTAAATATGATTGATGGTAGATGAATGACTATAAATAAGGAACATTACTGGTGTTTTTTTAAACATTCACACTTCTAAAGCTTGTTTATGGAACCATATACACCAAAATTTTTTCACTTGAAAGTAAAATGTTGAATTCAGATTGAGTTGTTATGTTAACAGAACTTTTTGTCATTAAGCCCAGAAGTAAGAAAGGAATCAATTATGGAGAGTTTTCATGATTTCCAATATCAACAATAATTATGTAACAACATGCCTACATGCAGTACATATGTATGTACAAGCACATACATATATATATATACATACATACTTACATAAGGTACTGGTGCATAACACATTAGCATAGAATGTACAGAAGAACTGTGCATTTATAACCTACAAGTTCTTTCTAAGGAATTATGCAAGCTGGTCACTGTTGCCAAACAACAATTTGGCTGTGGCATTTTGCAGTCTAATATACCACACACCATTGTCCTCTTAGCACCTAATGGGATTCTTGGGAAAATAACCCAAATTTTAATTGTCACAGTACCAATGCACAGCCACATTACTCATGCTTTGTGTCCAGTTACCACATCCCGATCAATGTACACGTTTCCATGTTCCCCTTCTTCTTCTGTTTGCTGTTTACGAGCTGAAAAATAAAACAGTTGCATTTTACCATAAGCCAAAAATTATAATGCTATAAATTCTTATTTTGCAGTATTTCATGTTAGCTACTATAAGAGTACTTACATAAATGCTTTAGCACAGTACACTGTAGCTCACTTTTAGTGAAAATTTCTCTCACACATTACTTAAATGAAAAAGAAATACCAAATGTTTAGTAGCTTACAAATATTAAGCATGGTTTACCATCAATTTTTTTCCAATTATTGAGATATGAATAATAATAAATTCCATCCCTTAGATTACAATAATAGTCGTCTTATATAAGAGTAGGTAATATTAATGAAGATTTAAGAAAATTAGTGTGAGAAAAACTTAAAATATTTTTTATACTTTGGAATGAAGGCTGCCAATCTGTGAGGTTGCACTATATATATATATATATATATATATATATATATATGTGTGTGTGTGTGTGTGTGTGTGTGTGTATATGCTGGCACACTTCGAACTTCCAATATAACCCCTATGTTATTTAAAATTACTGATCACTCTACACTTATGAACAAGAACTAGGCAGTATGTCTACTATGTCCATGAAAATATAAAGTACGTTAGATATTCAAACTAGCCGTAAACGAACTTAGTTCTTAAGTGGTTCAGTAGAGCAAAGTGACAACATAATGTTCTAGTTTTAAGTTAAAAGTAATTTGAGATACTGCAAAGTCTTATGCAAACCTATAAGATAATATGTGCAAGTCTAAACACTGTGGAAAGTATGCTTCTTAAATTATCTAATGTTGGTATTCTCACAGCACTCTGAATTTCATGAAGACTACTTTTAATGACTTTCAACTTTTTGACACATTAAGCACCAACAAATATTTTTTTTTTTTTTAATTTTATACAATTATGCCTGAAACTCTTTCATTATGTGCCATAAAATATATTACTGTATTCTGGTCATATTACTGTTCAGTGAAATTACAACACAAAGTCTATGTATACAGTTCTAATAGCATACTCTCTGAGTTCAAATATTAATGTCTGAGCTATCTGTATTAATACTTTTTAACCAGATTCCATATATTTCATAGAACAAAATCACTCAAGGCAGAGGACAAATTTTTTGTTGTTCATTATGTGCACCAATAATGATGAATTGATAATAATTCACCAAAAAATGGACTCGTGTATTTACACCGTTATATTTATGTAATATAACAGTGGAAATAAAATTTGTTGGTGAATAACTGTGAAAATTGCTTGTTCCAGAATAGGATTCTCTATAATGTGATATGAGACTGATTCTTAGACTCCCAGTTCATTAAAAATAAAGCAACTGTTAAAAATTAGTCTTGAAGCAGTTATAAAACACATCAATACTACTGTAAACTCCTACATTTTTGCTACTGCATCCAGTTCCTGTTCCTCTGGCACTTTTCTTGTTTACTGCTGTTGAACATTAAACACTACCACACAGCTAAAATTAACATCTTGAAAAACTTTGTAACACTTGAAGGCTCAAAGTAAAATTTGGTTTTAGTTTCAAACAAGTCACTATGAAACAATTATCATTATTAATTTATTTAATTTATGTCTTCTCCATCATCCATGGAGTTACTTTAAGGTAACTTAACGTTAAAGTTACTTCATGGAGCAGTCCTTGAATTGGTGTCAAACACTTACTTTTTATGGAACCCAAACATTATGCATACTGCTGCGTTCAAAACAACCACAACTGTACTCTACCCTGATCCAGATGAATACAATCAATTTACTGTGCATACTTTCATTCGTAAAATATGGAATAATTTTTTTGGGTAACTCTACCAACAGTGTGAAGATTTTCACTCTACAAAAGAAAATCTTCAGAATTATGGTTGATGCACAACTCAGAACCTCATGTAGAAGTCTATTTAAACAATTAGAGATTCCACCTGTTCCATGCTAGTATATACTTCAGTTACGAACTTCGTTATCAATAATCAGGAATTTTTCAAACAAATTCATCTATACACAACATTAATACAAGGAATAACCTTCTTCGTAGACCAAATGCCAGCCTACCTTATTTTCAAAAAAGTACATTCTTCGCTGGCATAAAAATTTTGAACAGTTTACCACCTAGTGTGACAATTGTCAAGAATGACAAAGCAAGATTTAAAGCAACCTTAAGAAAACACTTACATACAAACTCCTTTTACTATGTAGATGAATTTTTCATGCGTAAATTAAGTGCCACGGTCATGGAAGAGTAGAGCTATACCTCTACCCACCCTCTGGGCCACATCGGGCCTGTAACAGGATCACTTTACCTACCTAAATGATTTATAATACGGTTTTTGTAAAATGATTGTAGTATTTTACACTGTAAATTTGTATATTTGTGTATTTATGACTTGTCTTTATGACACACTTATAGATCCATGGTATGTATATATGCATATATGTATGTATGTATGTACAGTCCACAGAGTTATGGCCTCATTGCTAGATCCATCACGCTTATCATCTTTTAGTCCATGCCTAGTCGTCTAAGTTGTATTTTACCTTCACAGTTTTTTCGCTAGCATGAAAGGCAAAAATCATAAGAATTTCCATACATAATTGAGCACCACAACATAAAGACTTAAGCGAAGGACAAGGATATATATGTGCCTATTTTTAGTCTCGGCGTTAGAAGGACTTGAGTGGCTAGCTTCGTGCATCGCCCGCTTGAGTTCAATAGCCGTTACATACGAGACTGCTAAGAAGAGCAAAATCCCTTGCCGCTTCTCATGCATCCAGCCCATAACCTAGTTGTCATACCGACTCCTCCAAAATTTTGTTTTTTCCTTAAAATTGTACGAAACTGCCACACTGAAAGTTTCTCGAAAGGCGAGTAGATACAAAAGGCTGGGTGCACTTTACTTCTGCCTCATTAACTTAAGACACTTACAGGAGTCCGCCATTTGTGTCTGCACGACCTTAAATTTTTTGCTTCCTTATCAGCATTTGCAATATCTCCGGCTACTTACATCTACTTTCCGTATTTCACAAGGATACTACAGACTCACGGTATAAAATTGCTTGTGCGCTCGCGTTTCCACTCAATTGAATCCGTTTCTCCACTCCATTCAACGACTGCCGTCAGATCATTCGGCAAAAAAAAATCTGCCGCAGCCTACAGCACGCTACTAAACAGTGCTGAAAGTTAGGAAAGAGTGCAGCTACAACTCCAATACACACACGTCGTTCCTGCCCTGGCGCTTAACTAATCAATTAGCACCGGGCACATGTATCTTTACTGTGTATGTAGTGTTAAATTCGTTTTTATGTAAAATGAGATGGTTTAGCATTTGTACCGTGTGACCAGTCACAAGGGAATTGTTAACAGGAAAGATACAGGAAACAGTATGATGTCGACATCCTGCCCGCATATAAGTGTAATAAGCATAGTTCTTTGTTGAGAGTAAAGAAAACCGTGCACCTCCTACGTTTTCATGTTGTTGAAAGCCGTGTGCTTCCGTCCGGGAAGAGTTAGTAGGTTCAAAGAACTCGTCGAATCAGCGAGGCTGTGCAGATAAAAACAAGCACTTGATGACATCCAAACGAGCATTGCGAGTCGGAGGACATTACCTCATTTGAAGGAGGTCAATGGACACAGAGCCTACTGAAGCGATTCACGTCCTGTCCGCTTTGTTCTCGATTAGTCAGAGAAACAAATCTCGATACAAATGATTCGTTTTAGGAAGATTAAGTCATTGGGTGTTGCAATTATAATAATGTGTTCATAACATTAAATTCTGTATTAACATCTTACCAAACATGAATAAAGTTTCTAATAAAAATAACTAACACAAAATAAAATCTTTATAACGTAATGGTTATTGTATGTACCGCCAGGATTAACAGTAAAAATCTGCATTTTGTCTGCATAGTGTATTTATTTGTGGTGTATAGGTTTCACCCATTTTATAGGCCACGAAAGCCCTTAGGGTGAGTAGAGGTATAGCTCTACTCTTTCTAGGAACTCGGCGCTAGATGGGGTGGGTGTCAGCCCTTGTGGTGTAGAATTTTTAAATAAAAAGCCAACCTTAGTCTATGAAATATTAATTGACTGGTCTTGTTACCAGAGGCACACCTTGCTGTCTCTGACTTATGAACCGAACCTTGAAAAAGTTACGTTGATTAATTTAGTCTTCAAAGAGTTCAACTACAGTCGTAATTCCGTGTAGTTTATTATCCGTCAGCCTTTAAGGATTAGGTTGTATTTTCTGTTCCAATTCAGGAATACCTTCTGAAACAATGTAGACATGGGGTAGACTGCTTGAACAGCAGGTCGGTGCATCTCAAGGCCTCTACTTGCACAGGAAGACAGACACAGTAAAACACCCAAGCACCAAGTGAGACTCACAGCCACGATTTCTAGGTTTGAAAGGTGGAAGATTATGTAATAGCGTTCGACCACACGGCCGCTGTAGTTTGCTTCATGGTATTTAAACTTGAAATTTCTGGGAAAAATGATATATTTGCATTCAGAGTGCTGTAAATTCCACTAATACATTCAACATCAATTTCTTTTTATCATTAGGAAGATATTTTTAAAATTATGAATTACCAACACTGGAACCAGTTACGGGCAGAAGTGTTAGGAATTCTCCCCTGCAAACCAACCACTTTTAAAAAGAGGGTAAGGAAAGTGATAATTGAGTTGAATTAAAAGGAAGTAAAGTGTGCTGGAAATAATCGAAAAGTGGAGAGAAGCGGAGTATAGTGAAGTGAAAAGTCTAAAGTTAAGTGAAAAGTTATCTAACGTGGAGTGTAGCGAAGTGCAATAAAGTGAAGTGAAGTGAACGAAGCAAAGTGAAGTGGAAT
>Ga0123355_10016077_pt1 | contig 11780 bp, 5 predicted proteins | sample TergutEmb28metaG_3_FD_89872 | JGI IMG/M metagenome (GOLD analysis project Ga0123355, IMG submission 89872) | Embiratermes neotenicus P1 segment gut microbial communities from Petit-Saut dam, French Guiana - Emb289 P1 | ecosystem: Host-associated > Arthropoda: Insects > Digestive system > Gut ...
AATTGTGGTTTTTTTTTTTTTTTTATGTTTTGTATAATTTGTGTTTTGTTTTTTTTTTAGAAAAAAGCAAGAGAAGGGGGGGTGGGGGGGGGGGGGGGGGGGGGGGGGGGGGGGGGGGGTGGATAAAATCGGCCGGTGTGTAGGGCTGAAAAACTTGCCAACTTTATGTGCCGATTGTCTAGAAATTCTGGGAGCCTCAGCCTCGTGGAGACCTAAGGGCCTATTCAGGCCTATTCAGGTCTGTAAGAGCTTTAACTTTTTATCGGGCCAAGAGAACGGGTAACAGCTGAAAGGAGGTGCTGTATGTGGCTGTAGGTTATATCCAGCTAACACCGATCGTAGTGCATCGCCAGTATTAATGTTTTCCTTATATTTTCAGTTTTTGTTTGCATTAAACTGCAGAAAAACTAACAAAAGGCCACGAACTGAAGAATTTGCAGTAAAGTTGTGCATTTTGTGCAAAGAGAACACACATGGGTTACACAAACTATCGTACCTTATGGTAGCAACTTCGATGGATTTCTTGTTGAAGACAGGCAATAATACTTATGTTACAGTAATTAAAGATTGTATTCCTGATATATTCCGATGTTTAATAGCGTGACACGTCCCCTGTAACATAACTGTCCTGGCCGGAAGCTGTCTGGAGCTAAAGAGAATGAACCAGAGCGACTGTTTAATTAAAATCTGTTTAATTACAACACAACTGCAAAACTGTGCGACAGAAATGCAGCTAACGTTTTAATTACAAAATAATTAAGTGCTAACAAGAATTCATATTGTGTTATGCTGGCGTAACTCCAGGAAGCTTTCCTTTTTTTACAATAATTCTGGATGGCGAGCAATTCAATTTCCGCTTCTCGCACATCAACTCTGCTGCAACATCCCACGCTGCTCCATCAGAGCGAATTCATTAGAATCCCTTTGATGGAGAATACATAAGAGTATTTTGGGAACAAGAGAGGTTCCGTATATTTGGTAAAATTGAAACGATAATCACAAGCATGTAATTTGATTGTCATTACAGCATTTACACCTATGATCTATGCATTTTTCATGCAAGGTTTTAGGTATAAAATTGATGTAAGTAAATTACGCAGGGAAAGTTTTAGAATAGTGGATTAACTCTTTAAAGAATAATAATATAAGATTCTGGAAATGTATGCATACCTTAACAGTTCTGGCGTCTTCGCTGTATTGTGGCCAGTAGACAACACATTCGTGAACATTTAATTTTTAAGCTGTGTTGTAAATAACACAAATCTGTCGATTTGTAGCAGCTCTTTGATAAGTGCAAGATTTTTAAATTCGTCTTCACATTTTTGCACAATACACACTAATGCAGTTTTCCAAGTATCCTTGTAACATATTGACATTCAGTTATCAATTTTAGCTCTGGTGTTGAAATACGTAGAAACCTTACATGTGTGCCAGAAGTGTAGGCCTAATCTACGAAGTCGTACTTTAATACATCACTGCACTAAACGAATTTCCTTCATTGAAGCTTTAAGGTCAAGAAGGCGGTCATTTTGTAATGGACGTACAATTGTATTCTTAATCTTAGAAATTGATCAACTTAACGCACAAATTCTTGTTTTATAATTAGTTTATTATATTCCTCTACTTGTTTCGAGCACTGTTTTGCTCATCATCAGGAGGTCAAAATTGTATTATACAGCATCTGGTATCGTCACACACTGTAGGTGACCGTCCGTTGCGCAGGTTGAGAGAGGACAATTGTAAGTAGACCTATGCACGTGGAAGGTGTGTGCATAAACGCGTACACTTCGTTATGTAAAGTGATATTTATAAGCCCAACGTACATTTTCAACGCTTTATCACGAAATTCCCTAATACGAAATTGATGAAGATGCGTTCCGCAGTTCTTGAGTATGTATGCATATAGAGAAGGTAGGAAGGAAGGACTGACCCACGGACGGACGGAGAGGTTTCGTAGGCGTTCCAGAGGAATGAAGACGAAACTGAAATGCTTACCATTCGGACACTTAAATCTATAAACAAAGGAAACATGTAGAAGTATCATTGTAGTATTCTGGTTTACGTTGATAACTTAGCCACTTTGGAAGGAGGTAGCTGCACAAAAAATATGACCAGTACCTGAGGCTGTAGTTACAGTTTTGTGTACTCCTGATGATGGGTGTGGTTGACACCCGAAACATGTAGAGTGAACTCGCAGAATAATAAATAAGCTGCTCTGTGTTGCATCTCGTTGGATAATTATTAATATAAAATGGCTAAAATTATTTTTGTCGTTACAATTCTTCAGCAGTCCTGCAGATTTTATTATTATATATTATTATTATTATTATATTTATAAGGAAGTGGGTCTTTAGAACTTCTTGCACCTCACAAGTTCTCAGTGTATCTACAATATTCGAACGGTTTACTCTTAGCTGAAGAATAAAAGACCAACTTGATATCACTTGCTATTTTATTTCACTTCTTATGTGCTCAACATGTTTCGGACATAAGAAGTGAAATAAAATAGCAAGTGACATCAAGTTGGTCTTTTATTCTTCAACTATCACAATGATGCGCGGTCCAATAAACACAAATTTTATTCTTAGACCGTATTTCTCGAAAAAAAGATGAAGGACCTTTCTTCTTATAGCAGATACCTGTCTAAACTGAAGGAATCCTCATGTGATTTGCGCAATTTATACTTTTTGTACTAAACATGTTCTCAAATTTGAACTGTCCTAATGAAGAGTCACACATAACGCTACTTTCCGACTTACTATTGGTTCGTTTCGATGTGGTGCATCTGCATTTCTACCAGGTGTTTTTGTGTGGCGTTTCAAATTCTGCTCACGAACCTGTAGTCTCAATAGCCAGACCAGTAGTTCAGTTTTATGTTACTTTATGATTGGTAGATTTGTATTTCGGCAGAGTGAATTTTATGTCACACACACACACACACACACACACACACCTACTTAAGCAAACACATGCATTTTATTCTGGACTTTTCCGTCCTGTTCTTAGGTCGAATCTTGAGTAAACTGATCACTCCTTGGACATTCATTGAACACTCGGTTGTGCAAGAAGTAGACAGATTTTTCTCAAAGTATTCGCTTTTTTCCGTCATTATTTTTCCAGCAGTGCTTGACATTATTCACTTGTCTGTCATCCGGTGACAAGAAGCGGGCTGTTAGCTCTCACAGTACCACGGAGACAGTCTGCCTGCACAGCAAAATTAAAATTATTACTGTGTTGAAGGAAGTTGATTTTTTACCCTACATGGGGGAGAAGGCTGAAGGTAGTGCGCATTAATGCTACAGAAATTTATTCATTAGGCGATTACTTCAAATTTCAGCTGAGACGCAGGTTACGTTGGCTTCTTTTCATGGTGCTCTTCAGTTCCTCCAAGCCATCGCCGGATTCTTAGGCTGATTTCGCTATTAGAAGTTCTTCCCAATCCTTTTCGATTAATTGTCCGCCAACCGTCCTGTCATTTGAGCCATGTAATTTAATGAACCATAAATAAATAAATAAATAAATAAATAAATGACTGTATTTGTTGTACATGTTTTGTATTTCGGATGTTCAAGTACTCAGTTGCTAACATTTCTTGGAGTATGTATGTCACTCTTATTCTTATTTCCATTATTATTTTTGTTATTCACTACATATACACCGAAAACGATGTGTCAAGCAGTCACGTCACCTTTATGACCTCTATTCTCACGAGTACCGAATAGTTTCTCAGCCAAGGCAAAGACTCTCCTGACAGAGAATTTTCGTTCTTTTGTTCCGTTCGTTCAGGCGGATTCCTTGTCAGTACTTTGATTACGCCACGATTACTTGCTTTGAAATACTTTGTAATCGTCTGTCATTTATACTTCTATTCGTTTCTGAAATAATAAGATATCGACAAAATCTTAATATATACCGCAAATAAGTATACAACCTATGTTATACCGTCCTGAACTTTCCGTGTGATGAAATGTTCGAACACTGCAAGCGATACAACGTACAGAAGAGAAACATTATTATTTTTATTATTATTAATTTATAAAGTGATTAAGTCGGATCAAACGATAGGGGTTTCCTTATATTCGGCGAGTGCCCCGTTCGTGTCTCAGTTCGGACATCAGTTATTCTCTCGAAGATTCCTTGTGGTTTCTTAGGTGCACTTAGGCTACAGGGACAATGACTCAAATGAGGGCAGTAACGCTTCACTCCACATTCTTCACAATTTACTATTTAGCAAGCATCTTAACGTTCGACACGATCTAATGTGATATACAGTGAATAAAATAATAGGAGATTTAAAAATGCTTCAGTATGATACAACGTAGTGTGGTAGAAGAATCCTGCGTCATACTCTAATAAAACAAACAGTGCATGGTGTATGTGTGTATGTATGATTATAATTGTACGAGATAGTAAATCAGGATTTTATATTCTGCTCGGAATTTCTTTTCTCCATTAATCTCTTTCTTCTGTTTCCTGACCTAGAAGTTTATTGGCATTGAAGAATGAAACAAAAGGTGTAGAAAAAAGGGGAGGATTTTTCTTCTTAACTGGAAGATTGTATAAACTAGGCAGAGAAACTCACAGACAAAGTTCTTCCTGGGAAGCTAATAGTTTTTTTGTTAGCGAAAAATTTTCCTATTTTTATGAAAGCCGAGGTTATATTATGGCATTCAAAAGAGTCCGTCCCTACACTTTATTCTGAACTAGATCAATCCATTCGAGGCCCTCCTTTGAAGATACATTTCCATATTTATTCCCATAAATCTTATAAATTGGAAATAGTAATATGGATTACACGTTACTGCAAAAGTTAAGAACGCATAAAATGGCAACATTCAGTCTGCTTGAGATCAAGAATGATCACTCTGTCTAGCAGAATGAATATAGCCGCGCCAGGGACAAAAGTTTGCTTCACCTACTGTTGTACTAAACCACTTTTCGAAAGCAGAAGTTGCGTCATTGAAGTAATGTTGGTGTGACAATGCAAACGTGTGTAACACGTAAACTTGAAAGCAAAACTGGGATGAAAGAGGAAAGAATATTTGTTCGGTTTATCCCACTAGTAGTTGCTGTAGACATGAATATAGTGAAGCGAAAGATGTAGAGGAATACTAGTAAATAGGAAACAAACAAGAGAGAATGCTTAATGAATGGGAAAGACGAAAACAAATATAAGAAAAGCGTGAAAAGACATTTCTTACAACACCTGCCTCGTTATTTAAGATCCGTATAAAATGTGTAAAATTTGTTGATAATGCTAACAGTCACATGTTTCTATCTTTCATGCACATCAGCTTGTCCTTGTGTTGATGTAACTGTGGATGGATAAAACCCTTTATTCGCGATAATTCTATTGCATGTCATTAATTGAGCAACATATTTCCTCTTTTAATGTCACTTATTTCTTGTTTTCATGTTCTTCATGTCTTCATGTTATATTAACAAATTTCCAACCTTTGTTTTAAAAACGTAATCACCTTCACCACAAAATCTGCATTAGAAATTTCTTTACAGGTTTATTTCATTTAACTACAGAAGCATAAAATTATCTTCCCGCATTGAAGTTTGGTTTCAGCGTTTAGAGCCGCAGTATGTCACGTTATTTATATTCCGAATTACAAGGCAGTTCTGAACTCAGTAACAGAAAGACCCCGTAATCATACTCTCTGTCCTGTTTCCTGTTTCCTGTCTCCATTCCTCTTGCACGTCTCCTTCTCTCCTGCATACGACTTTGGCCGAGGCGGACTACGCATCTCGTGACCTCATGCAGTGTGGTTCTCGTGACTAGCGAATGTGGCGAAATGTTGTTTGAGCACGCTACGTCAGATCAATGACATTATGTACGCGTATGTTCCTAGGAAAATGTTTTGTGTGAAGAACAACATTCTGCCAGTTTCAAATAAACCCACTATTATGAAGAGTTAATGCTTGTAATACTGAAGATAAAACGTTTTTATTTCTGCCTCACCGTATTTTGAACTGAGAATTTGATACATACGCGGATTAATGTGTTCCGTACAACGTGACATTATGCATTCAAGCAGTCCAACAAACTGTTTCCGTTAAGGAATCTCTATCTATGCTCTGGTGTAGCTGCTTGTAACAATCATGCCATACTATCTGGGCAGTGAAATTGCCTCTGTTTAAGTATATATTTGGCATATTCAGTTTTCATCAGATTTAATCCCTTCAGTCCGAAGTATCTGAACGGTATAAATTTTCAGTAGAATTGATGTGCGTAAATAACATAAGAATAGACAAGTCATGTGTTCTTTGAACACGTTGACCTATAAACCGCTTGTCTTTACTGTCCGGTCTCCGTTTGACCATGCTCCGGTCTTGCACAGACACGAGATCAATCTCACTGTAGTTTTATAAGCCAGTCCATGCAGATTCTGAGAATTCCATGAAGACCGAGTACTGGCGTTTACGGATCCCTTTGGCTCCCTCGGGACTTTATCAGTTCCATAGAAACCGACTCAGGGTGTCTTACTCTAATGGGTTGAGGGAGAACATGTCTTCTCTTCTGTGCCGAGTTAGCAAATCAGAGACATGTCGGCACCTGCAGGCAGTTACACGAGTTTCACGAACTGACTTAGTACTTACCTTTTCCTACCTCGCGGCAAGCTAGAAGTCTGTCAATTTGGAATTCTGTCAATGAAATTACAGAAAAATTATTTTTCTTATTCTGTGAACTAGTCCGTCGAAACTGTGACCGAAATCTTCAGATCATTAAATTTAAAATATGTGACGTATGTAAACACACCTTTAAGTGGTTTTTTGACTTTGCCCATCATCTACATTTTAATTGAGATGCTGGACAAAATTAAAAAAAAAGAAGACAATGGCACCGCCATCAAAGCTCTATAATGTTGCATTAAAAGGGTTACATAGGAGTACCAATGGAACAGGAAAGTATGAGTAACTGCGAATGAGCTGTAAAGGTAACCGTCAATGTTGATTTGTTAAAAATTCCAAAGAAGTTATAATTCAGGTTATTATCGCAGTACTCACCTGGAAATGCTGAAAAAGTGAACATTAAATTAAGTCATTCCACATAAATATTTTGTGGGTTATTGAAATCCTCGGTCGTAACTGGTTTCAGACCTCCCTCTCTGTTGTAGGCAGTGAAGACAAGTGGCCATTCCTGTATCAATGAAGTGTCCTCCTGTCACTCAATCATTCTCGTGGAACACATGCCATTGTGGATCAGAGCATTTGCATTCATGTCATACGCCTGTCACAGGCTGTCAAACTGAAATAGCGGGCATGCAACTGAAGATGGCACGCAGAACAAAGCGCATGGATTATGCTCCCTCTCCCGTCACTGCTAGACGATAGAGCTCGCAGAATTTCATTTTCTCAAATGATAAAAAAAATCGAGATTAATGCAGCAACCGGACTAGCAAATGCACTTGAAGTATGCATTTATTTATTATCCTTACAATATTGTGAGAAGAATAATTAATTGTTCTTTATATTTGTGGCGGCTTAATGGTGACAGTCTTTAACTCAGTTACCGCGAATCCTGGATTCGAATTTTGTATCGATTCCTGACTAATCTAAGGGTTTACGTGAATCTCCTGAATTATCAATCCACATATTTGGATTGTAATCTGAAGAGCAAACGACGGCTCCTTTCCACGCCGTTTTGCAACGCTTTATTTATAGGTATAATAATCTTGGTATTGCAAATTATGCAAGAAGAAGAAACACCACTAAATTAACTGCTATCACGGCGCTATATTTGTGATTGCTATCTTAGAGAAAATATCTTATTCCGTCTGTACAAAATAAGTGTAATTGTTCCAGACTCGAATCTTGACAGCACACTGAACTGATCGTCACTTTTCTTACGCGCCATGGACAATACTTTCAATATGAAAAGCACCAACTCCCACACAATCCCTTCATAAATATGCGGTTTTAGGAAATGATAATTTAAAACACGAAGATGAGTGTTAATTCGTGTCGAAGATTGCTATTTAAGGAAGGAGTGGTAGGATATAAATGCGCAATGCAAGTCCTCATATATCTCAGTGTGAACTCACTTTCAGTTCTTCAGGCACTTCTCCGGGAATCTCACCTTGACGGAGGAACTATATGTGGTGTGACATAAACGTAACTGTTTTAACTTTTTTTACATTTGTACGATGTATCTTGACACTATCAATGTTTATTATTCACCAACGAATGCACAATTGATTGTCTCAAAAACAATATTAAAATTTACACTAAAATAGCTCCGACATGTTTCGGTGCAGTCACACCATCTTCAGGGAGCTCGTTATCCGTGCTTGCTGATGATGAACCATAATTGACTGTTTTAACGAAGTGTAACTTTAGCAAGAACGGATAATGAACTCCCTAAAGGTGGTGTGACTGAACCCAAACATATCGGAGCAATTTTAATGTAAATTTTAATATCGATTTTAAGACAATCACTTGTGCTTTCGTTGGTGAATAATAAAACTTTGATAGTAACTGTTTTACTCTGCACTTGGTAGTAATGGCAGTGTATGTATTGTATCTGGCTTAAAGATTATGCCGTTTCGTAGTTCCTAAAGGCAGAATCGTAGCAGCAGGACATTTTACATTTTGTGTAGTGGAAATGCCACTCCCTAATTCCCTAATACGTAGTCATGTGTGTGTAACCCTTACATTTTGGTATGGAGGAAATACCACCGCGTAATTAAAGCACATACAGTCGTGGCCATTTACACATTAAATTGGTACAGCGAAATGTTACTACCTAGTTTAAATAGACCTACTCGTAGCGGTATAACCTTTGCATCCGGTGAGCTCTAATGCTAGTAATTTATCGGAGAAGAACGGTCGTGTTTGTGTAACCATCAAATCTGTAATCAATACATCAACCAATTAGTGCACTTAATAAAACACAGTTCATAACAAGTATCAGACTCCTAATTACATGTTTCGGCACCGGGGTGCCATTTTCAAGGGGTCTTCTAGAATGAAGGAATACAAGCGTGTTTTATTAGGCACATTTGTTGGTCGATTGCAAGGATTTGCACGGTATGAGTCATATACAACATCACATCCATAGTCTGTAAGTGTAAAATTAATTATGATTCTTTGCGATTCTAATATACATTAGTAATCACAAATGAAGTTTAAAGTATTATAAAAATTCCAATAAATTTTCTTTTCATTTAAAAGTCTTAGTTTAGTTTAGTTTAGTTTAGATTAAATGGTCCAGCTACTTCCTGGGAATCTTATTGTACATGCCTGAAGCATTCTGTGCATTTGGTATAAAACTTTATGTGACCAGTGCGTTGATTGATTTATTGTTGTTTTGTTAGCAGTAACGGACAACAATTTACATTCTGATCCACTCATCGTACCGATTAGAATCCGACTTAGTAATATTTAATTACTGGTTATGAAAACGCTTCCGCTTATACATTCCGTTGCGAATTAATTAAATTTCAGTGTAAAAAAAATCCACTCAACTCTTAAACAAGGAGACATTTTCTACCCCATGCTTAGTGAAGTTGATGCATGGTTTTGATTGTGAATAAATAAATATTTCTTTCTGGTGCCCCTGCTGCTGTCCGCAGCATTATATGTCGACTGTAAAATATATACATCATTTTGTGGTCTGGGATTCACTGCAGCACTGCGGTGCTTGTCCTGTCGTATTTCATTCACAGGTTCGGCAGGGACGCTGACAGAATTATTTATAAATACGTTCCCTGCATAAAGAAGCACTGTACCTATTTTACCTACACTTAATAAGATTCTGACCTTCGTATGCCATTAATTTCATGAACGTTTTCCATATTACAATAGTGCAAAACCAGAAACAACTCCATGAAGTTTGTAAACCTAAAAACGTTACGCACTTTGAAGGTGTTAAAAAGTTCCGTTCTCTCTAGGTTGTTAAGATTAGTTGATTTTCAGATTTTCGATGCCGCGTGCCTACAGAAACTATGAATAAACACAAAATTTTGTTTAGACCGAGTTGTGCTTTAGCAGACGAATACGAGTTTCTTGAAACTTGGGAATGGAGTGCTGAGAAGCGCATTCGGTACAGGTGATTCGAAGTAAGGACCTACTGGAGACTGTGACAAAATGTGGAGTTTCAACAAAGAATGAATTACTCCATCTACAGGACGGGCTTAATATGATTTCAAGACATATTTATGTTTTTATATAAACTGGGTTTACTGAACACACAAAAGAATAATAGAAAACTTCCTCAAGGATCATTTCGCTCCATCGAGGCCTTTACCTGTTTAGTCTCTGAGAGAGTTATTTTGAAGGTAAATCAGTGAGTTTACACAAGGAAGTTTAAGGTAAATACGGGTTAATATGAAGTAGCAGGAACAACCAAAGCTTCTTCTCATTCCTGGTCTGACAAATCTCCACTCCCAGCATGTGCCGAGAGGCGATAATAGAGGACATTTATAAAAAACGGAAAATGTTTGTGTATAAAGAGCTTCAAAACGAAGATGGATGTCTCGGGTTGCCTCTTCATTGTGGTTTAACTGTCTAAGCAGTATTATGTAAAGATTATACTATACAATTCGGTTCATAATATTATGCAGACAACAGAGTACATGTTCATTATAAAGACCAGTCCTTTAATTCATTTTAAGAAAACAATGTGTGTTCATCTTAAGAAACATGCAGAACGTATTAGTACATTTTGTGGCAATATTCTGTTTCTTCTTGTTCAAGCACGTGGTACTTATAGTTATAAATGTGCTTGAAACGTGTTATTTAATACAGGTCAGAGGAACGTAAGTATCACAGACTTTCAAGAAATATATTTCTACAGATACAAAAATGGTGTTTCATTTAATAAATACGCGTACATAAAAATGACATTTAAGAGGCAAATGGTTACACCACTTGGACATTTTGGACGATAGGCCACTAAACTTTACGATCGTTATACATCAAAGGGAATCAGAAATATAGCAACGGGCCGAACTCTTAGTTATTTGAGACCATGGTGCTGCTTGTTGGTATACAAACATACATACATACATACATACATATAGCCGATCCCAGTGGTCGCACCGTCTAAGGCATGGGTCTGCGTCCACTCGCTTGCTAAGATTTCGCGTTCGAATCCTGTCAAGACCATGAGTGTCTGTTTCTTGTGCGTGTTGTGTGTTGTCAGATAGGTCGGCGTCGGGCTGATCACTCGTCGAGAGGAGTCCTACCGAGTGTTTTGTTGTTGAGTGTGATCGTGAATCCTCGATAATGAGGAGGCCCTACCTCACTAGGGGCTGTTGCGCCATAAAAAATACACATATATATATATATGTACACAGGGTGTCCCAGGAGGAATGTGCCAGACTTCGGGAGGGTGTTCCTTATGTTAAAGTATAACGATATAACCCAAAACACCTATGTCCAAAGTGGAACGGTTACGGAGATAATGGCCAGAGAAAAGTGAGGTCTTATTGCGGGTCCACGCACTGTACCTGTCGGCTGTCAATCTTCCCCCATCGGCGTTGAGTGTAGTTTCGTATGACGCGATTTCAGCTGGCGGTGGCCAGTGAACTTAACTGCATAAGAAATGAACTGCGTGCACTGAATACGGAGTTCAGTTTAAGGCTACTTTGAGAATGGATGGCAGGTTAGTTGTACGGTGTTGCTAAAATGCCTTTTGTGTTTTCCCGCGTGGAATATTGTGACATGCATTTTGTGTATGGATTTTGCGATGGTAATGCACGTGCTGCTGTTCAAGAATACCAAAGGCGTTTTCCCGATCGAAGGATTCCGTCTCGAAGTGTATTTACGCG
>Ga0123355_10016078_pt1 | contig 11779 bp, 10 predicted proteins | sample TergutEmb28metaG_3_FD_89872 | JGI IMG/M metagenome (GOLD analysis project Ga0123355, IMG submission 89872) | Embiratermes neotenicus P1 segment gut microbial communities from Petit-Saut dam, French Guiana - Emb289 P1 | ecosystem: Host-associated > Arthropoda: Insects > Digestive system > Gut ...
CGGCATCGATGGCGCCTTCCATGCCATCAGCCTCGGGAGTCCGAAAAACCTCCGCGCCCATGGCTCGCATGATCATCACTTTTTCTTCCGAGAAGCGCTCGGGAACGAACAACTTCACTGTGTAGCCGCGGTTGACGCCGATGAGCGCCAGGCCGATGCCGGTGTTGCCGGCGGTGGCCTCGACGATCGTTCCACCCGGAATGAGTTTTCCGTCCTCTTCGGCCCGGCGGATGATGCCAATCGCGGTGCGGTCTTTGACGCTGCCTCCGGGATTCAGGTACTCGAGTTTCGCGAAAATATCGGCGGAGCCTGTGGAGACCAGGCGCTTCAATCGAAGCATGGGAGTTTTGCCGACCAGTTGGGTAATGTCGTCGGCGACGCGCAGGCAAGACATTGCGGAATTTTTCAAATTCACATTCCAGGGTACGGGCGACGGGGGAAATCGTCAATGTACGGGCCTAAAGCCTCCTCAAGCCTGTCCGGGCCTAAAGCCGCTGTTCTCCGGCGCCTTGACCCAGTCCTCGAAGTGCCATTTTCCACGGCCGGAGAATCTGTTTTTTATTTAATCGCTGAGCTGGTCATTTGGGAGCCCGCGTAATAGCCGGTTTTGGTGCGGACGATCAGCTTGTTGTGGCCTTTGGCTTTGGCCTCGACGCGAATTTGGCGGAAGTCGCCGGCTTTTTGGGGATTGGTAGGTTTGTAGCCGATGGCGTACTGGTTACGGATTTCGTTGGCGATAGTGCGGCTGATGGCGTCGACTTCATCGAGTGTTTTCGGAAAGAAAGCGATTCCGCCGGTGCGGTCGCTGATGATTTGCAGGGCCTTGCGGGCGCGTTTGGGATGTTCTTCGTCGCCGAGGATGCCGATGGCATAGACGGAGGGGCCGTTCTCCTGCTGCAACTGCTTTACAGCTTGTTCAAGGGTTTCACTGCTGGCGTTGTCTTCGCCGTCAGTGACGACGAAGATGACTTTCTTTTCCAGGCGGGCATTCTGCTTGAGATGATCGGCGGAAGCAACCACGGCGTCGTAAAGAGCCGTGCCTCCCCGGGCATCGATTTTGTCCAGAGCTTCTTTCAACTTCAGCAGATCGTTGGTGAAATCCTGATCGAGATATTGCTCGTCGTTGAAGTTGACGACGAAGACTTCGTCTTTGGGATTGCTCGATCGCACCAGATTCAGAGCGGCCTGGTTGACTTTGGTGCGCTTCTCGCGCATGGAACCGGAGTTGTCGATAACGATGCCCATCGCCACCGGGATGTCGACGTGGTGGAACGAGATGATGTTCTGCGGCTTGCCATCCTCGAAGACGGTGAAGGCGCTGCGGTCGAGATTGGTGACGATGTGCTGTTTGTCATCCATGACCGAGGCGTGGAGCATGACTTCGTCGACGTCCTGCTTGATGACGAAGGCGCTGGAGTCGTCGACTTTGTTTTGGTTTTGCGGATTGCTCGGAGGCGGAGTCTGCGGGGAAGGCGGCTTGGACTGGTCTTGCGGAGAAGCGGCGCGCACCCCCACAGGCAGAAGAAACATCATGCCTGAGCAGGTCGCTAACGCGAGAAGAAACAGAAGTCCTGCGACCCTATTCCGCAGGCGCGTAATATCCGGTCCTGGCATACACCCGTAGAGGCGGCAATCCTTTCGGTGGCAGCAGCTTTACCTTTATCCTACGCCATTTGCCGTCGCGCACAATCTTGTCCGGGCGGTATCCGAGTACATACTGATTGCGCAACTCGACGCCGATCTTGGTGGCGACGTCCGCGAGGTCATTGGGATTGTCGATGGTGAAGGCCCGCCCGCCGGTCAGTTCCGTGATGTCGCTGAGCAGTTGCGGACCGAGGCGCTCCTCGATGGCCGATGCGTAGCGGTCGTAGATCCCGATGGCGTAGATCATCACGTCGGCTTCCTTGACCAGCGACTTGATTTCGTTCTCAGTATAGCGGCTGTGATTGTCGCCGCCGTCGGAAATGATGAGCAGCGCTTTCTTGGAATACTTGGCTTCCCGCATTTTGCTGATGCCCATATAGATGGCATCAAGCAGCGCGGTGCGGCGGCGGGGGACAGCGAAAACCAGTTTGTTCTGGATCTCGTCGACGGAGTTGGTGAAATCACTGACCGTCTCCGGTTCGTCGGAGAACGTGATCATGAAGAATTCGTCTTGCGGATTGGCCGTCTTAAAGAATTCGACGACGGCTTCTTTCGCGCGGTCCATCTTGCTGCTCATGCTACCGCTGGAGTCGAAGATCACGCCCAGGGAAACGGGAGCATCCTCACTGGAAAACGACTTGATCTCCTGCGGCGAATTGCCCTCGTACAGCTGAAAATTTTCTTTCTCGAGGCCGGTCACCAAACGGTTCATGGGGTCAGTGATAGTGACCGGAACCAGGACGAGGTCGACGTTGGACTTCAGGGGGCGCACGTGGGTCTTAAGGCCACCCACGCTGGCCACGAGACTGTCCTTTGAAGAATCGGGTTTCTTCTCCACTTCCCGAGGCTGAATATGGACGTTATTCACGTCGTCGGTCTGTGCGAGCGCAGGCATGCACAGGCAGGCAAAGGCGATCAGGGTGAGGTAGTACAGCCATCGCGTTTGCATAAGGGTCGTAGCGAAGTGGGTTTTTGGCGGCAAAGCATGGAACGGTCCCAGAACCGGACAGTCACATCGAACTGGGGCCTTCGGACGCAATGACCGGCGCCCAATTTCCAGGCGGGCCATAATGACCTCGATGACCGCGGATGTTAGCACAGCTTTAGACCGACAGCGCAGTGTTTTTGTCAAAAATCGGAGACGGCGTCTCAAAACGCCTACTGGGCGTGACAATTAGCAGCGCTCTTGAAGCCGCTTACACTGTCGCTAGTGACAGTTCCCAGGTCACACCAGACTCAGCCTCCGACGCTAACTTGTTACAATCAAAAGTTTCCTATGGCTGACATACTCCCTTTTCGAGCCTTGCGCTACAACCTGGAGCGAGTTTCGGCCGCGCAGGTCATCACGCAACCATATGACAAGATCACGCCTGCCATGCAGGAGAGGTACTACGCGGCCAGTCCTTATAACCTTGTCAGAATTATTCTGGGGCGGAGCCAAGCCGGCGACAATACGGCAGAGAACGTATATTCGCGGGCGGCGGGCTACGGGCGGGAATGGCGCGCGCAGGGAATCTTCGAGCGGGATTCGGCGCCGTCGATCTATGCCTATTCGCAGACCTTCCCGGCGCCTTCCGGGACGAGTTTTGAGCGCCGGGGATTTATCGCTTTAGGACGTGTGGAGGACTATTCGGCCAAGGTTGTCTTTCGGCATGAGCAGACATTGGCCAAACCGAAGGCGGACCGTCTCGATCTGCTGCGCGCGACCCGGGTGCATTACGAGCAGCTGTTTCTGTTGTACGAGGATTCGGGCCAGATCGATGCGCTGCTGGCGTCGGGGCGCGGCGCCAGACCGACGATCGATGTCACCGATGAGTATGGCGTGGTTCACCGGGTGTGGCAGATCTCGGATGCAGGCGTGATCCGGTCGGTCGGGAAGGCGATGCGCGATCAGAAACTGGTGATCGCCGACGGGCATCACCGCTATGAGACGGCGCTGAATTTTCGGAATGAATCACGCGCGAGCGCCGGAAAGTCCGACGACCAGGCTCCGTATGAGTACGTGATGATGACTTTTGTGAATATGAATGATCCCGGACTGCTGGTGCTGCCGACGCATCGGGTGGTGCATTCGCTCGATTCGTTTTCGGTGGACGAGTTTCGGAAGGCGAGCGGGGAATTTTTTGCGGTGGAAGAAGTTAACGGTGCGCTCGATGCGGCGCAAGCCACGGCTCTGCTCGATGACCATGGTCGGGGTGGGACAGCCCTGCTGGCCGTTACTTCCAACCGGGCTTTTCTTTTGCACTCTCCGAAGCTGGCGGGGGCGAGGTTTCTTGGCGGGCTCTCCGAGCGGCAGCAATCGCTCGATGTGGTCCAGTTGCACAAGTGCCTGCTGGAAGGAGTGCTGAAGCTGTCGGAGGAATCGATTCGCAATCAGCAGAACCTAGCGTACGTGCGGGAGGCATCGGAGGCGTTGGCGGCGGTGCGCGGAGAAACGGCGGGCAAGGATCGGGCTGATATCGCGTTCCTGATGAATCCGTGCCCGGTACAGAAGGTGCGGGATATTGCGTTTGCCGGGGAAGTGATGCCGCAGAAATCAACTGATTTCTATCCCAAGCTGCTGAGCGGACTCACCGCCTATGCGCTGGACTAGCAGAGACAAATCCCCAGGGTGGGTGGGTGGCGTGCTCTGGGACGGGGTACGGGCGGGCCGACCGCGCGGCAGCCGGCGGGACGCCGGAGCTCCGGGCTTCTCGCGTTACCCGCGGAGTGCCGTTCTGCTTTCTGCACTTTTCTTCATCTTTTTGCTGATTCTGTCTGGCGCTGCCCCAGAGAAACGGCTGTCGGTTTATTCGCCGGCGGTCAACTATTCGTTGCAAGTGGTCGAGCGCGGAGGCCACGACTATGTTGGGCTGTTCGAACTTCTGGAACCGCTTGGCAAGGTGAGCGCCAAAACCGAGGGTTCGCGGTGGCGGCTGCGCTACAACAACGTCGAGGCTGACTTTCAGAATGGGAAGTCGCGAGCGAAAGTACAGAACCGCGAGGCGGATCTCGGCGAGGTGTTCGTACTCGAGAACAAACGCGGGCTGGTGCCGGTCGGATCGCTCAGTTCCCTGCTTCCGCGGATTCTGGGCGGGCTTGTCAGCCTGCACGAGGAATCGGGAAGGCTCTTCGTCGGAAACATTGCAACCCATTTCACGGCGTCGCTGGCCGGAGACAATCCGCCGAGGTTAGTGTTTCATTTCACCGCTCCGGTGAATCCGACGATTGCCAACGAGCCGGGAGCCTTAAGGATGACGTTTTCGCACGAACCGATAGTCGGTCCGGCGTCGCCGACTTTGACGTTTGGAAGCAAGCTGATTCCGTCTGCCACCTACCGGGAGAGCAACGGCAATGCGGTGGTGACGGTAACGTCGACCGTTCCGGTAATGGCGACGTTCGGCAATGACGGGCGCACCATTGTCGTGGCAACCACCTCGACACCAGCAAAGAACGAGACGACGCCGGGAATCGAGACGACCCCGCCGACGGCCGTCACGCCAGCGCCCGCGGTGCCGGCGCCGGCGCCACCACCCGCTCCACCCGCCCGGCGTTACTTTGCCGTGGTCGATGCCAGCCATGGCGGGGACGATCACGGAGAGACTCTCAGCAGTTCCCTTCTCGAAAAGGATGTGACGGTCGCGCTGGCGCGCAGCCTGCGTCAGCAACTCGAGAGCCGGGGAATTTCGACGCTGGTGCTGCGCGACTCCGACGCGAATCTTTCCGTCGATCAACGGGCGCTAGCCGCCAACGCCGATCATGCCGCGATCTACATCGCGGTGCATGCGGCGTCGAATGGGCACGGCGTGCGCGTTTACACGGCGCTGCTTCCGTTTGGCGAAGACGACCGCGGGCCGTTCCGCTCCTGGACTACGGCGCAGCATGCCTCGTTGCCGCTGAGTCAGAGCACGGGATTGGCCGTCAGCAGCGAATTGCAGAAGCGGCAGATTCCGGTGCGCTCGCTGATTGCTCCCTTAAGACCGCTCAATAATGTGACTGGGCCAGCGATCGCCATCGAAGTTGCGCCCCAGGGACCGGACGTGACCCAGCTGATGGCCCCCGATTATCAGCAGCTCGTCACCAGCGCTGTGGCCACCGCCATTGCGGCGACACGCGATCAACTGGGAGGCACGCCATGATTCCGCGGCATTTGACGATTGGCATGGGCGTGCTGCTGGCCGCCGCTCTGGGACTCACCATTTACGCGCTGCACATGCGAACGGTGGCGTCGGCGACACCAGCTCCGGCGGTGGATAGCCGTCTGCTCGCTCCTCCCATTGCCGGGCCCACGGAGCGGGTCTTGCTGTTTGTGGCACATGATGACGACGGCACGCTGCGCGGCGAATCGGCGCTGATTCCGATGCCATCGGGGCGCCAGCAGCGCGCCGAAGAATTGCTGCAAGCACTGCTCTCGGTCTACCTCGACAAGTCGTCACCGCACGTGCTGGGCGCGGGCTCGGAAATCCGCAGTGTGTATCTGGTGGATCCGGGAATCGCCGTCATCGACGTCAACGGAGCCTTTGCCGACACGCATCGCTCGGGCGTTCTGGTCGAGGCACTGACGGTGGTCTCGCTGATTCAGACGATCTCCGCCAACACCCCGGGTATTGTGAAGGTGAAGTTGCTGGTGGACGGACAAGAGCGCGACACCCTGGCCGGGCATGCGGATCTTTCGTCGTACTACGACGTTGCCGCGGTGAACCAGCTGGCTACCGAGTTGCAGTTGGGGCAGTGAGGAACGGCTTCGGACTCCGGCTTCCGATTTTGGACTTTCCCGGACGCGGCATTTTCACGGGCCCACAGTCGCCTATTCTGCCTGTCTCTCTCTGTTTCCGCTCCAGCGCGGGCGACCCGTGCCTGAATCGGTGAAGGATAGACTCGGCACATTTGGGCCCGAGTGAAACAACAGGTAGGAACAACGCTTAGGCTGCATTTGGATTCGGGGCTCCCTTCGGTCACCTTGATCGACGAAGCCCCGTTGCTTCTGGGAAAATAACCTTTTCCGACCTTTACGATTTTTCGAGCGCTTCGATTTCTCCCTTGGTGCGTTCGAGGATTTCGCGGATCTTGTTGATCTTTGAGGAATCATTCCAGTTGCGGCGGGCCGCACGGATGGCAGCCTTCATTACCGCGGCTGCGGGGCGGGCCATTTCGGCACCCTCGGGGCCGATCATCCAACTGCCAGCTTCGTGAGCGCGCATCCAGATCTCTCTCACTGTTTCTGCCTCGCGCTGCAGTTCTGCTTTGCCGGCATCGGTCAGCGTATAAGTCCGCTTTCCGGCAGGTTGGTCGGAGGTCACGAGGCCTTCGTCTTCGAGTTGCTGCAGCGCGGGATAAATCGCTCCGGCGCTCGCCCTGTAGACCCCGCTCGATTTGGCCTCGAGCGCTTTCATCAGCTCGTAGCCGTGCTTCGGGCCTGACTCCAACAGCGAAAGGAGGGCTAGCCGAATCTCGCCCGGTCCGAAGAATCGTCCCCAACGCCCTCCGCGGCCAAAGGGAAACCCACCACCAATAAAAGGAGCGCCCATCGCGCCCCGCCACCATGTTCCACATTTTCCGTACATAAGCTCACCTCCTGTTACGTTTGATCTTGCGTACAATATATCTATAGATATATCTGTTGTCAATATTATGATTCACCATTGTTCTCAATGATTTGCCTGCCTTCGAATTTTCTAGGTCCGGGCCGGTTGGAAAGAACCTCATCATCCAGGGCCATTTCGAAGCGTCCGCGTGATCGTCGCTACTGTCCCAGCGCGAGGGCCGCGAGGCCTCGCGATAGAGGGATGGAAGAAGTCCGAGAGCACGGTTGTCATCATTTACAATCGCGGGAATGTTCTATCGCTCGGACAACCGCTCTCCCGACCAGCTGCGTCCGGTCACAATCACGCCGGATTTTATTACTACCGCCGAGGGATCTGTGCTGATTGAGGTGGGGAATACGCGCGTGATTTGCACGGCTTCGATCGAAGAGGCGGTGCCGCAATTCCAGCGCAACTCAGGCAAAGGATGGATTTCGAGCGAGTACAGCATGCTGCCGCGGTCCACTCTGACGCGCACTCCGCGGGAAGTTTCGAAAGGACGACAGAGCGGAAGGACACATGAGATTCAGCGTCTGATTGGGCGCTCTTTGCGGGCGGTGACCGATCTGGCGCGGCTCGGCGAGCGGACCATCTGGATCGACTGTGACGTAATTCAGGCCGACGGGGGGACGCGGACGGCGTCGATTACAGGAGCGTTCCTGGTTCTGGGGCTGGCGCTCGAGAAACTGGTCGAGGCCGGATCTTTAACGTCGGTTCCGCTGAAAGATTTTGTCGCGGCGGTGAGTGTCGGGATGGTTGACGGAGAGATTTTGCTCGATCTGTGCTACGAAGAGGATTCGCGCGCCGACGTCGACATGAACTTTGTCATGACAGCCGGGCACAAGATGGTCGAGGTGCAGGCCACGGCGGAGCATCAGGTGTTCGACGATGCGCAGCTGACGAGGATGCTCGCACTCGCGCGGCAAGGAGTGCAGCAGCTGATCGCCAAGCAGCAAGCGGTGCTGACTGGGTTGACGTTAAGGCAGTGATCAAAGGCTGGCCCCTGTTCGTCGCCCGATTTGGCGAAGCCCTCATGCCCTCGATAACTTAAGACACGGCTCCCATGGCATTGGCAATCTCGCATGCAGTCGCTGGGCTGGGCATTGGGGCTTGTTTCTATCGAGCGCAAATCCCGAAGCGCGTGTGGGTCGCCGGGGCGCTCTGCTCGATGTTCCCTGACGTTGATGTGATTGGCTTCCGGTTTGGCACTGCGTACGGCGACTTCTGGGGACATCGCGGATTTACACACTCGCTTCTGTTTGCTGCTTTGCTTGCTGGTGCTGTCACCGCCGTTCTGGCTCCGAGCACAGCATCGCGAATGAAGCGGCGGGCGCTGTTTAGCTATCTCTTCGTTGCCACCGCCAGTCACGGGGTGCTCGACGCGATGACAGATGGGGGGCTTGGAGTGGCGTTTTTTTCCCCATTTGAGAACCGACGGTATTTCCTGCCTTGGCGTCCAATTCGCGTCTCGCCCATCTCAGTAACACGCTTCTTTTCGCCACGTGGATTGGCTGTGCTTCAGAACGAACTGCTTTGGATCTGGATTCCCGTGATTGTGTTGGGAGCTGCGATATTGATGTTACGCCGGGTTGGAAAACCCTCTGCCGCCCTGTCCCCTGAATCCTGACTTGCGACCGCCGACGGGCGCCGCGCTATGCGATCCACACCGTCTTTGCGTTTACGAATTCTCTGATTCCGACCACCCCGAGTTCCCTGCCATGCCCTGAGGCTTTTACGCCTCCGAATGGGATGCGCGGGTCGGAGGCGACCATCTTGTTGACGAAGACCATGCCTGCCTCGATTTCATTGATGAAGCGCTCGCGCTCTTTTTCGTCGTTGGTCCAGACGCTGGAGCCGAGACCGAAGCGGACGTCGTTGGCGAGGCGAATGGCTTCGTCCTGATCCTTGACCCGGAAGATGGAGGCGACAGGACCGAAGAATTCTTCGCCATAGGCGGGAGAATTCTTGGGCACGTGGGCGAGCACCGTGGGCGCGTAGAAGTTTCCTGGACGCTGCAGCGGGTGTCCTCCGGTGAGTAGCTTCGCACCAGCCTGCACGCTGTTTTGTACGTCGGCATCGAGGTCTTTGACCGCATCGGCGGTTGAGAGGGGGCCGAGTTCGGTTTTGTCATCGAAGGGGTCGCCGACCTTGAGGCTTTCCATTTTGGCGACGAATTTGCGCTCGAATTCGTCAGCAATCGGTTCGGCGATGATGAAGCGCTTGGCGGCGATGCAGGATTGTCCGTTGTTCTGGATGCGGGCTTGTACGGCGGTGGTCACGGCGGCTTCGAGGTCGGCGCTGGGCATGACAATGAAGGGATCGCTACCGCCCAATTCCAGCACGACCTTCTTGATGCGCTTGGCAGCGCCCACTCCGACTTGAATGCCGGCTTGTTCGCTGCCGGTCAGAGTGGCGGCGACGATGCGGGGATCGTTGAGCAGGGCGTCGACCTGGGCGGAGCCGATCAGGAGGGTTTGAAACGCGGCTTCGGGAAATCCGGCTTCGCGGAACACCTGTTCGATCGCCAGCGCGCACTGGGGGACATTCGAGGCGTGCTTGAGCAGGCCAACGTTGCCCGCCATCAGCGCGGGAGCCGCGAAGCGGAAGACTTGCCAGAAGGGAAAATTCCATGGCATGACGGCGAGGATTGGGCCCAGGGGCAAATAGCGGATAAAGCTTTTCTTTGCGCCGGTGCCGACGACTTCGTCGGCCAGGATCTGCTCGCTGTGCTCGGCGTAGTAGCGGCAGGCTGTGGCGCACTTCGCGGCTTCGGCCACGGCGGATTTGAGGGTCTTGCCCATCTCGAGCGTCATGAGGTGGCCGAATTTCTCCTGGTCACGTTCCATGATTTCGCCGGCCTTGAACATACGCTTGGCACGGACGGAGAAAGGCGTTGTACGCTCGGCCTTGAAGACAGTTACCGCGAGCTGAAGCTTTTTTTCGATTTCGGCTTCGGATAGCGGCTGGAATGTTTTGATGACCTCGCCGGTGGCAGGATTAATCGTGGCTATCGGCATGAATTCCTCTGAGGGCTGACTACGAATTGTATTCCTTATGGTTGCGGCTACAACCGAGCGACCCTGCCATGTTGCTAACGAGTGCGACAGTGGCAGGCGGCGCTGTGGTCATACCACCATACCAATCTTTTCCAGAATAGTCCGCCCTTCGCTTGCTGGTCAACGCTGCCGGACGCAGTTGAAACCGGCGGGGAAACAATGTATATCCTGGGCGTATATACACATCCTCAGGAGATGCCGGTGAGAACAGCGCGAGTTTTCCGTTCGGGAAATAGCCAGGCGGTGCGGTTGCCGAAGCAGTTTCAGTTCAAAAGCAAGGAAGTGGAAATCTTCCGCCGCGGCGATGAGGTTGTCCTTAGGGAAATGCCTGCCACGTTGGCGAGAGCTTTTCACCTGATCGCGATTTTGCCAGATGATCTCGAACTCCCGAAGGATGATCTTCCCCAGGAACGCGAGGGCTTGTAGATGGAGACGCGCTATCTGCTCGACGCCAACATAGTGATTTACATTCGGCAAAAGCGTCCGGAAGCGGTATTGCGCCGCTTTGAGCGGCTTCGTCCGGGAGAGGCGGCTATTTCTGTCATCGCTTACGGGGAACTGCGATACCGCGCGGAGAAGAGTTCTCAGAGACAAGCTGCCCTTGAGCGATTGCATGAACTCACTCGACTGCTTCCGGCAATCCCTCTCCCCGAGATCGCTGCGGAGACCTACGGTGCGATTCGCGCTCGCGCTGACGCTGGTAACCAACAAAGAAAACGAATTCCGGCGGGTGCGTAGGCTGAGGGTCCAGAACTGGGCGGCATAGAGATGGACTGGCTGGCGGTTGCGACTTTGCCGCGGCATAATATGGCGTTCAAACCACGCACACATGCTCGAATATCAAGAATTGAGCGAAGATGAACTCCTCCATCTCGTAGACCAGAAGGCCCAGCTAACCGACGAGGCTCGGATGGCGCTGGAAGCAGAGCTAGACCGAAGGAGGATATCCGCTTCTGCCATCGAAGCGTATCGACTGCAACGATGCCGACAACAAGGACGATCGATTGCGCGCAGCGTCTCAGTCGACCATTTCCCATCTCGGCCTTGAAAGGATATTTCTCGGCAAGGCCAGCCGGCGTCGCGATCCGCGAGGAAGCTTCGAGCGGTACGACCCACATTGTGGTTTGTCACTATGGCCGATCGTCCTGCTCTTGCGTCATCCGGAGTGGTTAGGAAATTTGCTGAAAACGAATCTCTCCCACCTCCTGAACCCCGAAATCAGCAAGCTCTATACCGGAATCCCGTAGCGTTTTTCGCCTCCCTGGTTTGGTTGGTTTACAATTATTAGTCTTCCAGGCATTCATCCCATCCCTCATTAAGGAGGATTCCCATGAAGCTCACCCCGGGCAAACTTACCGGACTCAAGAAAGTATCAAACGAACATGGAGTGATCGCGGCCGCTGCCATGGACCAGCGCGGCTCTCTGCAGAAATCCCTGGCCAAGGAAAAAGGCGGCGAAGTCACCGACCAGATGATGGAGGAGTTCAAGTCGCTGGTGAGTGAAGTTCTGACGCCCCA
>Ga0123355_10016079_pt1 | contig 11779 bp, 8 predicted proteins | sample TergutEmb28metaG_3_FD_89872 | JGI IMG/M metagenome (GOLD analysis project Ga0123355, IMG submission 89872) | Embiratermes neotenicus P1 segment gut microbial communities from Petit-Saut dam, French Guiana - Emb289 P1 | ecosystem: Host-associated > Arthropoda: Insects > Digestive system > Gut ...
GATACAACATCGCACAGAAGCCTATTTTCAATTACTGTTCGTCAGTAAGAAGGAAATGATACCCCATCTTACGATCTCGACGCTTGAACAAATATTAACCTATGTTATAAAATTCACATTTTTATTTATACCGTTTATTTTATTAAGTTATTTTTCAAAAGATTCCCAACAATATGCAACACACACATTTAATAATACTGTAGTTCTTACACAATCAGTCCATATTACGACAACAAACACGTCGGAATATGGACAGATTTTGTGAGAACTTTACAATTATTAGGTGTATGGTGCACAATGTTGGAAATCTTTACACAAATAACTAGCTTTAGAGTGTAAACATTATGAGTATATACCTTCAGTTTAGTATATTAAAATTGGACTTGTTAACGACTACGTGGTGATTATGATCAGATTATATTATGATTAGAGGTATACACTTATATCAAGCTGGAAATGAAATTGGTTCTTTGTGTGTTTTAAAAAATAAAAGGTTTATGTATTTTAAAATTACAGCACGACAAATCAATACAACAATAAAAGTAGTCTAAATTTCATAGAAGAGTGATTACTAAGGCCTAAGAACCGAATCCTCAAGCTATCCTAGCAGTATAAAGTAAAAGACTCATCCTTTGAGAGGGGGGGGGGGTCAGTCAGACTTAAGGACTCTGTTTTCCTAGTATGCGATAACACTTCAGTGGGTAATTGGTCCCAGGGGTTTCGCGGAACGTCGTGCCTTCATCATCAAAGTTCTACAGGTTTAGTTCTCGGACTCCTATAGACGTTTGAAGTAGAAGGCACGATACTATTTCGAACAGTTGGACACCAATACCCAGTAACGCGACGTCACACGCAAGAAGAACGAGAGTCCTGAACCACGCAGTAGTGACAACCTCAAAAGTTGCACATTTATAATAATACTTGCAACTGAAACAAAACAAGAGTTGGTGCTGGCAAAATAGCTGCTGCAGTCCACAATGTCTGCCACCTGTACAGAACATACCGCTATAGCCTACACTTTCCAAACTCGTCGTCACATACATGACAAATCAACCAGTCTACGTTTTACGACCAACACCTCAGGCTTTACATATTTAATACTTTAACATCTACAAATATTACATTAGCCCCTTTAGCCGATTGTTTTTAGGAAATAATAAAATGAATATTACCATTATACCCCCAATAGTACTATTCAGCTACCGTCGCTCATATACAATTTTACAATTTTATTTTAAAACAAAAATATTGTAAAATTGTGATGTCCCACATACAACATGGTAGGTGTTTGCATAATTCATCTTGTTTTAAAAGGGTGCACTTTTTAGCCTGATAATGGTTGATATCTAGACCCAAACACTTTGCTTTTAAATAAAAGCACAGTTGGGTTAGACTGACTATTGAATGTTGTTCGAAGACATAACAGGATGAACTTTACTAAGTCGTGTAATTCCACCACATATCTCAAAACGTCTCCAGAAAGCAAGACTGATGAAAAGCACAACGGTACTGTATGTGTGAATGTAAGTATATATGTATGTATGTATGTATGTATGTATGTAAGTATATATGTATGTATGTATGTAGAATCCCGGTGGGGGCTACATTTTCCGCCCGTCAAGACCGGCCCTGGGGCCCACCCAGCCTCCTGTACAATGGGTATCGGATCTTTCCCGGAGGTAGAGGTGGCCGGGGAGTGGGGCTGACCCCCCACCCCCATCTAGTGCCGAGGTCCTAGAAAGAGTAGAGCTATACCTCTACTCACCCTAAGGGCCTTCGTGACCTATAAAAGGAGTGAAAACTACCTATATATATATATATATGTGCATTTCGAGTCCTAACATTAAGAACAGCTTTATCGCTCGCATCTCCGAAATTCAAAGGTTGTTGTGGCCGTTTCAGTGATGACGCTCAAATAAAACACACGAAATTAGGATAACTTGCAGTGGCATACCGCGTATTACAGGTTCCATGCTAATCCGTCAGTTACTTCGAGAGTTATTACTGGGACACAAACACTCGCACGGACAGTCAACGATTTCTGTTCCATCAGTAACGCAGGTTACAAGAGGATACCCGTGGCCACGATCCCTTTCGAAACAGAACAGATTCAATCAGCAAAACTATCTGCTTACGTGAACGTCAATAGATCAATGCAGACTACGGATGACGCAGCCCAACACAGAAGTTCGACAAGCGTTAACAAATTTGTGACAATTTGCATTGTACCCTAGGAACAGAAGTTGCAATTGTTATCATTGCCACGCTCCGTTGCAGTATGCGATGAGCCTTACCAGGTAGCGAAGTCATAAACCGATCGCATGTGCTGCTCTACTAAGGGTATACATAGCACTGCCTCCTGCTGCGGCAAAAGTGATCTTCAAATTTTACAAAAGCATGTTCCGTCACGAAGAATCTTGCAATATCCAGTCATTAAAGGTGTGTTACTGAAACATCATTAAGCCATTTCACAACAAAACTGCAACACCAGCCCCCATAAATATAGTACTGATCCACTTCAACCGAGTGAAACTAGTTCTCCAACCGGTTGCATAATACAGAGGCGTCTTGTTTGTTGATGTGTTCTGTTGTCTCTCATGTTTCCACTTTGCCGTTACTACAAGAGACTGGATATATCATTGTACACTACATGTCGAACTAGAATGGGTTACATAAGGTTGTTCCCGTGGGCACTTGTGATACTTACTCTTGGAGATGAAATGCAGAAAATACAGGTAGGTAAAAATTTAGTAATGTAAACCCATAAAACTCATCTTGCAAAGACCTGTTTACAAATTCAACGAAATTTCCATGTGCTACTTAATTTTGTTTAATTATCTTGTGCCACATACGGGGCGAAAAAAAAAAACCCTACTGAACTTTTTAGAACATAAAACTGTTTCACAAAACAGGTCAGATAAGAGTGAACAACTAACGCGTAGCGAACATGATTTATATGTTTTTTTATTTCAAAATTTCGCCGTGTTCTGAATGTTGTATGATTTCTTCTGGGTAGGTACCTACACGCCTATGAAGATGGAACAGACAGAGCGTTCCGAAACGTTGGCATATAAAATTCAGACGCCGGTGACTTACCTAGAAGAAAGCAAACAACATGATTTATATGTTGTTTTATTTAATTTTGTCTAATTCTGTCCTAAATCTCAGTACTGTTCCGACGACACAAAACTGGTTCAATTAGTATGTGGGCAATCTTCTTTTAAAAGATGCTGTTAAGAAGGTTATTTTTGATAAACCTATACTGAATACGGAAGTGAGTGTATCGGATATATTAGTTGTCTATTCAACAAGTTACAAAACGCGTGAGTCGTGCGACAAAGTTGGCGTGGTGTTGTGCCGGTGAAATTAACTGAGCGGGGGAGGGGGATAAACTCTGATTTAACTGAAAGCTTTATAGGAACAAAACATTAATTAAAGAGTTGCTATATAGACCTGTATTACAAGATTTTGTCAGTGTGCTCAATAGCCCTGCATCTGCTTAGGCTGTTGGTTGTGGACCGACTGATCTTCGTCTCGAGTATCGAAAGGTAACCGCTCGCGTAACAGCGTGGTAGGAAAGATTAGAGTGTAAGTCGTGGCTTCACATTAATGGGCTAAATAAACTCTAAGTTTATCATTCATTGAATACTTTTTTTTTGGTTGCATTGTAGATGTGAAATTTAAGCACTTTGTACACGTGTTTTCCCCTTTTCCTTCACTGTGGGTGGTAAAAGGATTTAATGGCTTCTATCCATGTTTGTGATACACAATTTGATTACCTGACTTCTTTCGCAGGACTTTTCATTAATAGCTATTTTTTTGGCGCGACAGCCCCTAGTGGGCCAGGGCCTCCTCATTCATGAGTTTTCTAGATCACACACAACGACCCGCCACAGTCGGTAGGACTCCCTGGACGAGTGATCAGCTCGTCGCAGAGAACTCTACCTGTCTACACACAGCACTCACAAGAGATAAGCATCCATGCCTTCAGTTGGATTCGAACCCATATTCTTAGGAGGCTAGCAGCCGCAGAACTACGCCTTAGAGCGCATGGCCACTGGGACCGGCTATTAGTAGCAAATACTAGTGATAAATGAAAGTCAGATAAGAGTAACCTTGACCAATTTAGTTAAACGTTATGTTCCTCTGCTAACATAATCAATTTTACATATTTCAAATTTTGTGTATTTTTGTCTAACCGTTATCTTTGAGGTTCTGCTTCATTCCCCAGTGAATATAACTAATATATTTTAAATCTACTGACGAATACGATTTTTCATAAATTGGCTCTTTTTCACTTAAGTCTAATGGATGCTGGGTCAATCTCTTATACGAAATCTAGGCACCGAGTATTTATGGATGACAGAACTCCGCCACAGTTTAATTATGTATAGGTTTATGGCCGTTATATTATTACTGAAATCCAAAACTTCTCCTATTTTACAAGTAACGGCGTTAATATACGTGTTAATTACATCGAAACACGCAGCCTATTAAAATTTAAAATACAGAGATTACAGTCACACAGGAGAGGAATCTAAATCAGAATATTCGTGCCAGAATGTTTGCAAGCCGATCCCAGTGGCCATGCGGTCTAAGGCGTGGGTTTGCGGTAACTCGCTTGCTGGAATTGCGGTTTCGAAACCTGCCGGGGACACGGATGTTTTTCTCCTGTGAGTGTTGCATGTTGTCAGGTAGAAGTCTCTGCGACGGACCGATCGCCCATCCAGAGGAACCCTACCGAGTGTGTGTGTGTGTGTGTCACTAAGTGTGATCAAGTGCAACAATAGTCTCTACACCTACAATGAGTAGGCATAAGGAGATCAAGACTAAGAAAGAAAGAATGAATGAATGAATGAATGAATGCTTAAAAAACTACAAAATAATATATATGTTAAGCAGGATCATTTGACTAAAACTTTCGTTAACTACTTGTAGCTGTTTAACCCTTTAGTACCAGCCTCAATTCACCGTACGAACATTTAATACTTCATACGCAGGTGGCCTTGGTGCACTGTAGTTCGTTAACGCAATTATCATCATCATCGTCGTCCGCCACGAGTTATACCTTGATTGATCTGTTTTGGCCTCATCTGATAGTCTCTTCAAGGGTCTTCCAAGTCCCCTTTGCCCATTTCGCCTGTACTTCAGCATTATTTTTGGCATCCTATTGTTCTCCGTTCTTGTTACATGTCGTAGACAATTTGATTCGTATCTTCTCCGTTTCTCGTCATTTTGTTCCACTTTCAACTCTTCCAAAATTTCTTCATTCCTTTTGTGGTCAAGAAGGTTATGCCCGGCTGTTCTTCTGAAAGTTTCATCTTGATTAATGTCAATCTTTTTTTCTCTCTCTTTTTTCTAAGGTTCCAAATTCAATTCCATATAAAATAACGGGGAGGGCCAGTGCACTGTATACTTTTATTCTTGAATATTTTGGGGTCAAAGTTTGTTTAAAAGTATTATTTAGAATTCCCATTTTTAGCAAATTGTTGTTGAATATCCTTTTCAATTTCACGGGAAATTTCATAAAAAACATTTAAATTTTTTTACTTTCTGTAAACATTCGTTATCTGCAACGATTTTATATCTTACTGGGTCTTGTCCTAAAATGCAATTGTCTCAGATTTTTCTGGTGATATTTCCATTCCAAAATTGTTGCTATGTTGTTAACGTTAATACTCTTCTCTGTAAATTGTCCTCTGAATCAGCTATTATCAGTTGATCATCCGCATAAAGAGTCGTTTTATTTTTTTACTGGTTGATAAAGTAATGCCTTTTGTGTAAGCCTGGCTCCATTTTAATATTACTTCATTCATGTAACTGTTGAATAGTGTGGATGATAAAGGGCAGCTTTGTCTGACTCCGTGATTAATTTTATGTTCTTCTGATAATTGTATATCGTTTCCAGAGTACATTCCTATTATACTAAACCATTACTACTACTCTAATACAATAATAAATTGGGAACACTGTTGTTTTGTAATACTTCAAAGATACTTCAACATTGTCAAAGACTTTCCATAAACAATAAATGCTAAATGTGTTTCCAAATTAAACTTTCTTGTTTTTTTATGAGTAAATTCATGTTAAACAATGGATCGATGCAATATCTGCCTTTTCCTTCTGGCATTCCAAAAGGAAATTTTCTCCTTGGCTCTCAATTTTTTATTTAAAATTTTACAATATAGTTTATAACATGCATTCGGTAGGCTACTTCCTCTACAGTTTTCAACTTTTGTTTGTCACCTTTCTTGTAAATAGTTATGACAATATTATATTTTCCACTCTTCCAGCATTTCTCCCGTTATTTAAATGTTATTAAAAACTGTAGACTTTCAAGAAATGAGTCTCCTGCACATTTATAGTTCAGAATAAAAGTTATCTTAACCAGGCGATTTTACATTTTTTGGTTTTAGTGCTTCTTTCATTTCTTCCATTCAGTGCATTTATGTGTACTCTAAACTTAAAAAAATAAAATCTCATTCCTGGGCAGTCGTTGAAGTTTAAACCCCCAGCAACAATGAAAGGCCTAGTAATTTTTATTTCCATTTAGTGTTATTAAAAAACATAGGACATAATCTGAAAGTGTTTTCTTTTATCGTAACGACGTTGTACTAATTAATTTGTGTTACCCCGAAGGTATATTCCTCCAACAAGAGAAGCACAGAAAAACCTAGAATTAGACGTCAAGTCGAAACAGAGCTCTCCTCATCGTACAGCGTGCCAGAGTGCCAGCAATGCGGTAAGACAAGTTATCCATCTACGTGTTCGTCCTCTCACCCAGCCACGCAACCAGCCAAAAATTTTAATTTGCACTCAAAATTTTAAAAATTCAGACCTCTTCAAGTTACTAACAACTGAGTCGTTATGAAGCAGTTAGAACTGTGTTCCTTCTAGGGAACCTAGATATGAAGCTGCATGATTCCCTTCGTCTGACCTCTACTTTAATGTCCACAACTACATTAAATCAGATACTTTCGTAACGCTCTGTACGAAAAACTATGTCACTGCAGACCTCGCCATTTCTATCGATATCTCTTCAGTCCTTGACACGAAAACACTTACTATGATACTAATTAATATTAATGTTGCGTTTCTGTGAATCTTCAAAGTAGAAACAACACTTCATTCACCGACTTTCCCAATGCGATGTTTTGCATTGCAACAGGTCTTCGGAAGTTAGGCAGATTTTTCTAACCGAGTCCTTCACAGAGTGACATCCAGTGCCTCATCTTTCAAGTTGCAGTGTCTTCTAGTTTACTTGACATCATCCAGTAGCAGCTTACGTCTTCTTCTCCGTCTTATTGTCCCTTCTATCTTTTCTTGCATAACGTGTTGTAGGAGGCAGTTCTTACGCAAGATGTGACCGATCCAGTTAACCTGCCTTTGCTTTATTGTACGCAGTACCGCAAAATACTGTTTTTTCTTAAGGAAAGTACGTATTAAAATCACAAGTTTTCGTTTTACATATAGATAGTTTATTGTGCATAATGTGTGACCCTCAGTTTTTCTCGTCGTAGTCTGTACGTCTGCCCGGTAATAGTTAGATGACTAAACGAAACATGTAGGAGTGTAATGAAGAAGTACCGTTGTATACTTAACCAGTAGGCTTTGATGTCGCTCAGTTAAATACTCTTCATCAGTACGCGATAAGGTGTAAATAATTCTAGAAACTAATGAATGTTCTTCAATGTTACTTGCAAATACATCGTATACCTAACTCTGCTACTTCTAATTATGAAAACTCTTGAGATTCATTACCTGAAACGTAACACTTATAAGGCTCAGAAATCAATAAAAGTAGTCTCTACTGATGTCTGAGGAATGAAGGAAATTCCTTAAGATTAAAGAATGAACCTAAAGTATTTCTGTTTTAATTTGTGCGATCTGACGCGGAACAGACCATGCAACAAATCAATATCACTGAATTTGGGGTTCGAAGGGAAGAGCTAGAATCGAAATTTCAGGAACTTATAAGAAAATATGAAACACCCTTCCACGTATTCGCGTTTTTTTTAAACCTTGGTCTTCATTACATGTCGAGGCAGAGCCCAAGGGACTCCAAAGTAAGGCCACAGATTGAAAACGAAAAGATATTTAAGTCCAATAGAAATTTCTAAAATCACGATTTCTCTATTACCATATCTTCTTTCTCCACCTCAACAATTTCTATCACTTGGACAGACACAGCATTACATTTGTTTCTTCATATGCAGAAACCTACAACTGTAAACAGTTTGACTTGAAGGCAGGACATGTTTAGGCTAGCGCGATCATTAAGTCTGCAGGCGGCCATATATTTAGGGGAATTCCGATATTTATTTATATATTTATTTACTGTATGTTTGGTTTTGTGTCAAAGATACTTAATTTTCAGTCACATATATTGCAATTTATCAGCACTTCCATTTCAGGACGATAGCATACGGGGGGAGCCCCGTTTTTCTTTGTGCCCAGAACTAACTTAAAACTATCCTGAATGCAGCAATCTACATAAAATCGGAAGCGAAAACATTGGCAATGTCGAATAAAAGTTGTGGGTTCTAACGTCAAGGTGCAAACTTGCGCCTTATTAAAGATAAATATCAGATACAGCAGTAATGGTAAGCATTTCTTAGGTATTGAATTACTCATTTATCCATTCAAGTAATTAAGTTAACCCAATTTCCGTAATTAGCTACCAATAATCTGAACTGGTTTTCACAAAACCCTCAATTTTCCATTGCATCCCTTGCTCCGGAAACATTACAAACTGCTGGTTTACAACTTCACAAGCTCTTAGGAACACAGCCCAGCATTTTGCCAATTACGCTTTAACACTTGTAGAGTACATACACATAAGGAAACAGAATCATCTGTGTGTTTTTGATCTGTGACCAAAATCTCAAAATCCGTTCATATATTCTATTATTTCTCAGCAAAATAATCTCTACGAACCTCGATACAAACAAACAAACGTTAGATCATTTCTCCTATAGTTCAGGCATGCTATTAGTGATGTTAAAACATCCTTTCAGTGTTGTTAATAAGTAAATATCTTTAGCTGTGATAGTGAACATCAAACTTCCAAGACTGACTGTTAGCAAGATTATTAAAATGCAAAACGAGGTACAGTACAATCTGCGATATCCGGCACTTTCGGCATCAAAAGGCTGCAGGTTATTGTAAGAGGGGCTGCTGATAAGTCCTTAGTCCGACCAGGAAAGAAACAAGCTACAGCGGCCAAATTCAGGATTTATTCAACATATTCCCCACGAAGCTCAATACACTTCTTATCCCGTTGTTCTAACCTTTGCAAGCCACTCAAATAAAAATTCAGAACGTTGTCCGTCCAACCAGGTCTTCGCGGCAGTTTGCCCTCTGCGTCGGACCAAAAATGGCGATATTTCAATTGTTTTTTTCAGTCCAGGGAACAGGTGGTAGTCCGACGGGGACAGATCCGGAGAATAGGGTGGGTGATCAAGACACTGGAAGCCAAGGTAGGCTAGTTTCTCCTGGGTTGCAAGTGCCGGGTGAGACGAGGCATTGTCGTGCAAGAACAAGACCCCCTTAGTGACCTCCCCGCGGTGTTTTTCCTTCAAAAAGTCCTTCAATTGCACCAGCAGAGATGAGTAATACTCCGCGTTGATAGTTTGGCCCTTTGGAAGATAATCAATGAGGAGGATGCCATCTTGATCCCAAAAAATCGAAGCGAGAACTTTACCAGCGAATTTTTGCACTCGGAATTTTTTGGGGCGTGGTGAGCCATTATGCCGCCACTCCATTGATTGTTGCTTTATCTTTGGGTCATTGTGATATAACTAGGTTTCTTCCATGGCCACCAATCGAGACAGGAAATCATTTGGATCGCGCCGAAAAATTTCCAAGGTTTTTCTCAGACAACTGGTACCGTTGACGTTTTTGATCCGCGTTCAGGCATTTCGGGACCTACTTCGCGGAGAGCTTCCGCATGTCCAAATCTTCATGAATGATGGACCCAACCCGCTCACGTGAGATGCCCATTTGCTCAGCTATTGACTTAGCCGAAATTCTGCGGTCTTCCAAGATCAGCTCGTGAACTTGATCAATAATCTCCGGTGTGGTCGCTGTTTTGGGTCGTCCAGGACGAGGCGCATCACAGGTGGGTAAGTCACCACGTCTAAACTGGGCCACCCAGTTTTTGACGGTGGCATACGATGGCGCATATTCCCCTAATATTTCTACCAGAAGGGCATGCATTTCCTTCGGCGCCTTGCCTTGCAGGGGGGGGGGAAAAAAAAAACTTGATGACAGCTCGCGTCCCATGTTGTTGAAATCGCGCGCGTCGCCTGACATGCTTTCTTTCAGCCTCTGTAACAACAAAAAACTTGCAGTTCGGCACATGAACAGACCCCTCTTTCCAACGACACTATCGATTCCGTCCTACGACCGGGAAGTAGGTCGGGCTAAGTACTTATCAGCACCCCTCGTAATTTTATGGATAGTAGGAACTGATATATAATTTGCACCTTAGTGTACCTAGTAATAACATGGACAGATCTAACCATCTAATTTGTCACTTTATATATTGTCCTATTTTGGGTGCCATATTTTCTATTCACTTTTCACCACTACGCACGTGACATGGTGTATATAAAGCGTATAAAAAAGGCCATCATTTCTTCCTTTTAGTCATCATTTTTATAGAACTGCTGCCAGACGCAACAGTGAAATATAATGGATCTCTCAGTCAATTGCTGGTTAATGAAGTTTTCCGGATAATTCAGTGCCGAATATTGGCGATTTTACTCTAAATTGATTTCGCCAACATGCAAACATTGACAGGACAAATGTAACTTAAGATATTTGTATCATTTACAGTTTGTGGGATATCCAACTTGAAGAGCAGTCGAAGGCATGAGACGCGCATCGTCGGAGGAGAAACGGTACAGCCAAACGCGTACCCGTGGATGGTTCTCATCACAGGTAACAGCACACCAGCTTGTGGTGGCACCCTCATCAGCGACTACTACGTCCTTACTGCAGCCCACTGTAAGCGGTAAGCAAACAGCTGTTTTGCTACAACCCATTCTAATTTGAAGCATGCAGCAGACTTCATGTTAGAGTACGTACGTATTTCCAGCTTAATCATTCATTCATCCAGCCAGCTCGTATTTCCAGCAGACACCCCGTTTCTTACCAAACGTATAATGAAATAACACGTATAAAGAAAGTTAGTAAAGCGTACGTTACTTCTGCGGAAGGCAAATAAAACGCTTAAGACAAGTGGATATAATAAACAATTCTGTTCGGAAATTCTAAACGGCAACAAAAAAATAAATTAGGAGACTTATAATTGGGTGGGAGGACAATATTGTAACGGATTTTAAAAAAAATGGGGCCCAAAAGTGTGCAATGTATTTGTAAGTTTCTGTAAGGAATCAACTGTTGGTTTTTGTAAAATGACAATACTAGTATGTAAGTTTTTTTTCACAAATGCCACAATTTCCTTGATCATGTATTACCAGTTTTTACTTCACATTTATCGAGGGCTATACTGTGTATAGAATGTGACCCCAACTACTCCGCATCACATTCACTGCACAGCAATCAGGCAAAGCAAAACTTCGAAATCTGAGGCGCTGCACTACAATGATTCGTACTTAATATCTGTAGTTTAACGTCTTTATGTTCGGATACAGACATCTTGCCTGACTGCTTGCGCGAGGGTGTTTGTTTGTGTGTATGTGTATGTGGGGGGGGGGGGGGGGGGAATGGGGGGGTGGGGGGTTGGGGGAAATTTTTTTCAAAAAATTACAGA
>Ga0123355_10016080_pt1 | contig 11779 bp, 7 predicted proteins | sample TergutEmb28metaG_3_FD_89872 | JGI IMG/M metagenome (GOLD analysis project Ga0123355, IMG submission 89872) | Embiratermes neotenicus P1 segment gut microbial communities from Petit-Saut dam, French Guiana - Emb289 P1 | ecosystem: Host-associated > Arthropoda: Insects > Digestive system > Gut ...
CCCACCAACCCGTTTTTTTTTTTGCCCCCTTAAACCAAAAAAGAAAAAAAAATTTTAGGGAAAAAAATGGGGGGGGGGGGGGTGTCTGCCCCCTTTCCCGCCCCCAAGTTACGCCTATGAACCCAGGCCTCCGCGATGTAAATGTGAGATACAGCACAGCCGTTGGAACTTGCACTTCAAAACAAATTTTAATCCCGTCACACAGATTGAGTTTGTGTGTCGATGCTGCCGTCTGTGGATGTTAGCACATCTCCTGCTGTTTACAGAGACGCGGTACTCCAATCTGTGTGCGCTGTGTGAGCACCCCGAGGCGTGCGACTACCCGGACTTTTACTCGGGCTACGAGGGTGCGCTGAGATGTCTTACTCAGAACGGTGGAGAGATCGCCTGGACCAAGGTGTACTACGTCAAGAAGCATTTCGGGGTATGAGACCAACAAAATGACAATTTTAATCTTGGCCGGGTACCCTGACGTTTGTCGTCGCTCTCCTCGGTTCACCGCTACAGACGCCGGGGTATCTCGATTAGACCCCGGCCTCCTTCTCTCATATCAGTTCCATTTCATCGTTCACCAATCATCCCATCATCCGAAGCTATAGGCTCTAAAATGCCGACAGTAGAATTGTCGCCGTTCCAGCCATGCAGACGTAAGGGGAACCGGAGGTTTACCGCCACTCACTCTTAACATTGGCTCTCGATGGATGTGAACGGTCTGCCTCACGCGCCGGCCATTTTATCCTCGGGGAATAACTTCTGGTACCCATTAAATAGAAGACTGGGTGAGGCTCAAAACACATTTGGACGTTTCGGAGAAGAGAAAAATTTCTTGTAACTGCTGGGAATCGAACCAAGATTCCTAGATCGTTCGAGAGTATTAAAATAAACCACAAAAATTACTCACAGAAAGAGAGATGCAATTCAGCAGTCTCCATATTATAGTAATAATATATTTAACTGTAAATGGGCTGTCGCCCGGTGGCAGTGGTTATTATGCGCGTACATAAATATGAAATAAGGATCTAAAAAATGTAAGTCGGGAGGGCTACATGAGAAGCATGCAGTAGCAACTTGGAGTCTTGGGAACCATCTCAGCATTAGCTTATAGACACAGGGAAACCAAGAAAAACCTGTGCCGAGGTGGCCGGTCGCAGGACCTTCCGGATACTGACTTCTAGCCAGCAATCTGGCAACTAAAGTATGTAAGACAGCAATACACACATAGTAAAACAGTACACATGAGGTAACAAAAATACACACAAGATAAAACACAATACACAAAAGACCAACTAGGGTTAGCAGAAATGCACATATTCCAAACTTTAACGCGAATTTGATGTTATGATGAGTGATCTTTTCACTGATGGTAATTACATGCAGACGTTGAATAATATACATGAAACAGATAGCCCACTTTCTTTTGTATTTCGATTTCGTACGCCATCAGTCGGATTACTGTCTATTATGACAGGGTTTTGCTATTTCCTCAGTGTCTCCAACCCAATGTCTGAACGATACCGCGCAGTCATTAGCGGCGTAGTAAGTCTTACGGCATGTCCACAGCCGCTTCCAAAGCGAGATCTCCACAATGTGCGATCTAGTGCTTCCTCTTCCTCCAGTACCTTCTCTTTTCCTTAAGATCGTCCAGAATCTCCCTACGTCTTCTGCCTCTTCTCCTGTCCTTTCTATTTTTCTTCAATAACATGTTTTAGAAGGCAGTTACTACGCCAGAGGTAACCAATCCAGTTAGCCTCCTTTATTTTTACCATACGCAGCAGTCCGTCAATCAATTATATGCAGTTAATGGCAATTTTATCCCTTTAAACACAACGCTGTGAAGATGTAGTTGGGCGTGGCTTCATACCTCCACATATTCTTAGCCTCTGCCTAAATCCAAGTTAGCTTCATGTTCCGTGAGCTCTATCCTCGGAGAAAAAGTCCTTGGAACTCCTTAGACAGAAGCTAGATATGTCCTTAGTGGTACAAGAAAGAAATCTCTCTTCACCCCACAGGGAATTTAGCCCACAATCCTCGGCCATGAAGCGCGTAGCCTTGTCTCTGTACCTACTAAAGTGTCTTACGTTCACTGTTGGGAAAAGCAGAGGCAATTTTGCGCCACGTTGGTTACTCAACATACCTACTGCTTGAATCATCGTCCTTGTAGCTTTGTGACACGGAAGCAATGGGCTAGATGCACATGCGTAATATTCATGGTGCGAGACGTGTTGCTACTACCCATTCTGAAAGCATACGCACAGAGCACTCGTATCCAACACGCTGCTCGAATTACTTGATGGTTTCAGTCCGTGTAGCAGTAGAATAGCATTTCGCTTCTACCAATCCAGCAGTCCAGTAATCCCATCTATAGCCAACAGTCCCTCGCCAGACACCTCCAACACCCGCCGTGATTACTGTAACTATTATTGTTACTACCTAACCAAATTTCCCTCTATGAGAAATTTCAATTTATGACTGTGAATTATCTTATCAGCTTCCTGTTGGAGCCGGACAGGCAGTCCCCACCAGCGAGGATCCCAACAATTACTCGTACCTCTGTCCCAATGCCACCAAGGCACCCATAACGGGCAAGCCATGCATTTGGGCAGCGCGACCCTGGCCAGGCTACATGGCCAATGACGACCTGCAGAGGTAAGAAATGTCTTCACGTGTCGCTTTGTCAATAGATGTGATAGATATGTGGGAATATCGTCGTCCGGCAAAGTGAAGGGAAACGTGACACGACAGACCTAGACGTAGATTAGGTGTTACTATTAAAATGACTGTTTATAGAAGTAGACTGTTAGGGTATGGACTGCACTCAACCGGCTGGAGATGGCGTTTGTTAATGAAGTATTTGTTAATGAAGCGTTTCTTAATGAAGTGTTTGTCTCGTAAAAGAATAAGAATTTCCTGACAAGCTGAGATTCTCGTAGAAGCTCTGCTTCATGGAGGAAGTTCATTAGTTCTGTGGTTAGGTCCTTCATTTAGTATGACTCCGAACAACAATGAGTCACTTCTCAACTTTGAGTCACACAACCTTACACAGCAGAACAGCCGGGGTGTTATTTGTTTGTTTCAGAAAAAGCTTTACAACCAGAAGTTTCAAACATATCGCCTGCGACGGAGGTAATGCCCTTTATGATCGTGTTAGTGCTACTGTTATAATTATTATTATTCGTAAGTGATTAATAAACGAAAAATCCACATGCGTCTTACACGTTAATTTGTGTTAAATCGATTCTGCCACCCTTCTGGCCGAAAAGTTCTATCACTGATTCACATAATATCGATAGTCGCATCACTCTCTTCGAAGACGCTTTCCATTAGACTTCGCTCTCAGGCCGGAGAGTCTGTTCCGTGATTTAGAGTTGCGGAGATGTGCTTTGATTCGTTTCAGAGCTTAGAATGACGTTTGGCTAACAGAACTTTCAAATTGCACCTCCTTGGACCTTATTATTATTATTATTATTATTATTAATCACGTTTATGCAAGGAATTTCGTTATCTATTTTATGTAGGGTACTTACAATTACATGCCTGGAACAAACCATATTTCTAGGGTATACAATGTCGCAGCTATTCTGTAATATACCATGAATTGTAGCTACAGAACTTACAGAGTGCGACTCGCCAACACGCACCAGAATACTGCATGAGGAAGCGTTCACGGGGCTTCGGTAAATTTTAACATGTCGATGAACGCGCCGATGTAATTGCTTCCTCTCTGCGCTTCTTTATATTGCAGGCAATGTTTGAGACGCAAGCCAGAAGATTTATTGTTAGATGTGTGCGGGTGGAAGGAAATATGAATTATAATTCAACTTTAAAAAATTATTAACAAAGTTATCTTTACTTAAGCAAAAGATTAAGTGATCCTTACACACCTTATAAAGACGTCTCGCCTCTTTTAGCATCTGACAGTTCGCTGTGCCTGAAAAAATGTACATGAAATCTTTCTCAAAGCAGAAAAATTACCAGCAATATATGTTGTGTGTGTTACAAGGATGCCTTCGGACTTTTTTTTGCAGCGATGTGGCTGATTTGCGAGCCCAGATCTCTCGGGCCAACACCATTGGAGAGAATGAGAAGGCAGACTGGCTGAAGAAGGTTTTGATCCTTGACAACAAGACTATGGCAGTCGACAACCAGGGACCCTACTCACCTCAGGACTACCTCAACAAAGGTAAGACCCTGGAGCACAGTTCTTTCTGTTCACCGACAGTGACTTATCCGTGGAGCAGAGTCCTTCTTGAGAAGCTAACCGGTTTTCAGCTAGTCAAGAAGTTCCCTGCTTTTATGGAACCCGTAGGTTCATTACCGCATTCACAAAAGCCCGTCTCCTGTCCATATCCTGAGCCAATTCGATCCAGTCCACACCCCCACCTCTCACTTCTTGAAGATCCATTTTAATATTATCGTTCCACACCAACAGTGACATGATCAAGAATTTTCTTGCCCTGTTCGAACCTGAAGGTTCATTATCATGCTTACTCGTGGACCGAAAGCCCTTTGTACCCACTGAATAAAAGGCTGGGTGGGCGCCACAGTCGTTCTGGGAGCTCTGGAGAAAGGAGAAATCTGTTGCATGTTCCGAAAATCAAACCACGCTCTGTCGGTTGTCGAGCCAGTGGCCTTGTCACTGTACCAACTGCACTATCCCGTCTGTTAATTAGCATTAATTGGAAGACTGTGTAGAATATAATTGTAACTCAAGAGGCACGTGAGATTATTTGATGTCGTACCAGCGAAGTGCCGCTCCCAGTTGGCAATTTGTGTGATAACTCTAATTTCCCGCATTTCTCGCGACCACAAGACAGCCGCCTGCGACCGCAGAGCTGTCACCGCTGCGCTATGCTGCAGTAGAATTGATGGCCATTTAATAGGCGGGGGAGGGGGGTAGAGGAAAGGGAAATGATATCGTGGCGTCGAAAAGAAACATGCATACAAATTCCGAAGAACTACAGTGTGTTAACCAACCCCCCTCCCCAGGTTTTAAATTAAAGCTGTTTAATGAATTAGTCCAATTGATGGATCATTAATTACTAATTAGTATTAATTATTAATTAATTAATTCTGTAGTCTGTATTACGAGAGGTCCATAGCCTCTTCCAAAGCACTTTCTCCACAGAGTACGATCTAGTGCTTCCTTTTTCAATTTCTAGTATCCCTCGTTTCTGCAAGGACATCCAATAGCTGCTTACGTCTTCTTCCTCGTCTTCCTGCCACTTCTTTCCTTCCCTCTAACCTTCTTTAAATAACATGTTTTAGAAGGCAATTCGTACGCAAGATGTAACCAATCCGGTTAGCCTTCCTCTTTTTTATTGCACGTAGTTTAGTCCTGTCCTCCTTGACTGTGTACAATACTTCTTCATTTTTCACAAGATCGGTCCAACTGGTCTCCATCCTTCTCCAGCACCACATTTCAGAACTTTCCAGGTGTTTCTGATCTACTTTCCGAAGTGCACAGATTTCAGTAGATAGCTATGCTTCAAATTTAGCACTTCACTCGTTTCTTGTGGGCCGGGTAGCTCAGTCGGTATAGCGACTGAGCTACGGGATGGAGGGTCCAGGATCGAATCCCGGTGAGGACGAGATTTTCCGCCTTTCCAGACCGGCCCTGAGGCCCACCCAGCCTCCTGTAAAATGGGAACCGGGTCTTTCCCGGGGGTAAAGTGAGGCCGGGGCGTGCTGCTGTCCACTCACCCCCTTCTAGTGCCGCGGTCATGGAAGAGTAGAGCTATACTTCTACCCACCCTCTGGGCCACACCGGGCCTGTAACGGGATCACTTTACCTTTTATACTTGTTTGTTACTTAAAATCCAATTTACTAATGAAAAGTCTGCTCCTTGCTGAATGCTGCTTTTGCCATTGCAGTCCTGGATTTATTTCCACGTCTAAATTTTGCTTCTACTCGCAAAATTAAAATCATTGCAGCCAACTACACGGACGTGATAGAGCGTGACACAGGCTCCCCGCACCGCACCGTCCGTTTCTGCGTCACGTCGAACACCGAACTCGCCAAGTGCAGGGTACTACGTCAAGCAGCCTTCTCCAGGGACATCCGTCCGCCATTTGATTGCATCCAGGAAGCGACGCTTCACGACTGTTTGAAGACGGTACGAGACGACGGCGCTGACATCATTACACTGGATGGAGGAGAGGTGGTTACAGCCCAGAGGTGAGTGCCCGTTGTCATTGCTAAGCGTGTCCATTCGTTTCCTGTTGATGGTGAACAAGCAATCAAGCAGCGTTGCCGCATGATTGCACGATGTGTACTGCAGTGTAGGAATAATTCAATAGTCAGTTTAACCGTGTTCAGACTAAATTGTGCGACGTGGCTCTTAAATTTGAATGTGTTCTGGCGTCTCTTTTTCTTTGTTAAAACGCGAACTTTCGAAGATAATTCTGCTTCATTTAGCTGGCAACAATATAACATTGCGAGATCTGATCCGTTGGATCCATTAGACTGAGCTAATCTTTCGCTTCTAGTGTTTTTAACCTGAGGAAGGAAGCATGTCTGCCGCCTACTAAATATTTTCCGGATACTCAAACAAATAATAAGATGACGTAAGTAGGAGAGTTGCACACAGGGTGGGGGGGTGGGGGGTCGTGAAGGGAAGACGCACCTTTGAAAACCTAGGTGTAGGTGGGTAGATAATATTAAAATTGATTTTCAAGAAGTAGGTTGGGAGCGTGAACTGTAAGGATCTTGCTCAGGATAGGGAAAAGTGGCGGTCTCTTGTGAACACGGTCATTAACATTCGGTTTCCATAAAATAAGGGGGATTTTTTTGGCTAGTTAAGGAACTAAGATTTTCAAGAAGGAATGTACTCTGTGAGTTAAGTAGCGCCAGCCCGCGAAATCTTGCGTTTCTACGGTGAACAAGGCTTTGAGTGGCAGTGAACACACCAAAAATTTCAAGCCTAGAATTATCCGGCAATCTATCGTTAAAAAAAAATTTCAAACTTCAGATGTTTGATTAAAAAATTATATAAAAAGGTAAAGTGATCCCGTTACAGGCCCGGTGTGGCCCAGAGGGTGGGTAGAGGTATAGCTCTACTCTTCCATGACGGCGGCACTAGAAGGGGGTGAGTGGTCAGCAGCACGCCCCGGCCGCACTTTACTCCAGGGAAATAACCGGTACCCATTTTACAGGAGGCTGGGTGGGCCCCAGAGCCGGTCTGGAGAGGCGGAAAATCTCGTCCCCACCGGGATTCGATCCCGGACCGTCCAGAGCGTAGCTCAGTCGCTATACCGACTGAGCTACCGGGCCCACATTAAAAAAATTATATATTGTTTGAAATATTTACTGTGCCAGTGTAAGTTGTATATTGCCTGTTGCTGAGCGATGTGATCAAATTTGTGTAATATGCCCTAAATCAATGGCAATATACCGTGCCTGGCCATTTCATTTATGAAAGACAATAATTGTTGATGAAATATTAATCTGTTTAATTAATCTGATTAATTAAGCCCAACGTATAAGGCAGTAGATACGCCGTATTCAGACATTTACATTTCTGACCAATGAATCTAACAATAGTGACGTACGAACCAGAACGTATAAGGCAGCTGATACACTGCAGTTAACCTTTTACAACACAATGGTAACGTTATTTACCACATGCATTAACATTAAAAATTGCGCGTTTTGCCCACGAGGTTATTTAATTGTTTCAAAAGAACCCCGGAATAAACCAGTTGTTTCGTTAAACAGCTCTAACCCAATTTTTTGTAAATGAGACGCAGATTTTATTCTGTGAACTCTGGTTTTGAATATTTGTTAAATAAAATTCACGTTCAAAGCGTTAAAGGATTAATCGAGTCCTGGCAGTTAGATGATTTGGCATCATATCTGTATTTGGAATTAGGTTAATTACTGGATTAAACTGTCTACAAGTTGAAATAATGTGAAATTCCAACTTAATGCAACAAGGCAATTTTATTGATGTACGAGTATTCTTAGCTCTACATGTTTCGGGCGCATACGCCATCATCAGGAACATTAGATGCTGAGTTGCAGCATATGGTTTTCTGCACCGAGTTTTTGGATGGGTGGTGGTCTTGAGAGCCGCTGCGTAGGTCGTGTGTAGAGCTAAGAATACATCAATAAAATTACCTAGTTCCATCAGGTTGGCATTTCACATTATTTCATGAGGAAAATGCACGGTCAAACAACCCTCAAGTGTATACAAGTTATTTAATGACTCTGCAGACAAAAGATGCTGTAAAGCGTGTTTGCGATGGGTATATCATAGTAGATCGTAATGAAATATAAATGCCAAGCAATCTGGAAACAGCTGGTTGAGTTACAGAACGTTAGCTTCATATAAAAGGTACGTAACGCCCGTACACCTACCAGAACCTGCGAATTGTAGCTCCGTCATGATTCCAAATATGACATAATTAATTTCGTTTTATTTACCATATTTGCTCATGCAAAAATGTTTTGCAGAATTTTAAATTTAAATTATCAGAATTTCCTATATGAGTTCTGAAGTTCACACGGTTCTCTCTGTCTAAAGATGGGGGGACTGCTAATTCCTCGGAAAACTATTCCCCAGACTACACGACTTCATACCCTAAAAACCAGTTATGTATATTCAAGTTTTTTTCTGCCCAGCATTTATATCGCATATTTCCATGTTACAATTGGTTACAACCTCCGCGCTGGCCGGATTCCTATCCTGTTTGTTTCCTCACACACACTGCCTGCTCAGCAGAAACATGAACTGTTACTGCTCGCTTAAACACGCCAAATATGTCGACAAAGCAGAAGGCAGATGTGCTGCTACGAACAGCTGTAATTCAAAGCCGTCTGCACCTTCTATGTGCAAATTTCAGGCAGTCCATAGATGTGAAGGAATTGTCACATCCTGCTTATTTATTTGTGGTTTATTGAACGACGGTCTTGGTAGCTTAGAAAGGACTGATAGGGTAAGGAAAGTTGTAACCGTTCACGTCCTAAAGGTATGCAGGGGGAGTAGACGTATGACTTCACTCTTTCTTAACCTTGGCACTAGGTGGCACTACAGAGTAGGCAGCTTCACGTTGTGGCTGCTTTTCTCCCGGAGAAAAGAACGCCCGATGCCCATTGAATAGGAATCTGTATTAGTCCCACAGCCATTGTGTATGTTTATCTTTTCCCTCCCAGGAATCAAATCCCAGGCCTTTCGTCTCATAGCTAAGTCACTGTGCTGATTAGTGAATAATAATTTTGTGAAGCATTTTGGAGGAAGGCCTCGTGACATATTCTGAAGTACTATGCTAGAATGTGCCTGGAGGAACTGAGGTAAATCAAGAAAAACCAGAAAGTATTATCCGGCATCTGTGCCCAGATTATACCACGGGACCTCTCTAACACGAAGCGTGATTACAGACTGCTTGGTAAGTGCCATCCGTATGTAACCGGCTGGCTTATTAAATGATGATATCCACATTTACAAACCCCGGGGGTAAATTATCTCCATTTGAACAAGAACCGCACCGTGAATGCGTGTAGGAGCGTGGAAATAAAGCTTCTTGCATCCTGGATCTGGGCACAAGGTGAAGATGGTGGTTATTTTCTGGTTTCGGCCTATTTAACTACGGAAGACAACCAACCACCCACCCACCTTCCTTCCTTCCCTCCTTACAATCATTTTTTCTTCTGTGACGCAACAGCCCGACTGGGGGCCTAGACCACGTCATTGTTGAGGTTTCTAGATCACACACAATTAGACACAAATCCGGTAGGACTCCTATGAACGAGGCCGCTACCTACACAACAGACACAGGAGACGGACATCCATACTTTCAGCGGGATACGAACCCCCGATCCTAGAAACCAAGCGGCTGCAGACCTTCGCCTCAGACCGCACGGCCACTGACATATTTAGCTTAATATTGTATTCCTGTCTCTTTCACTTCTGCCACGTCGACGTGCTGCAAATTTAACTTAATTCTGAATGCCTTCTTCGCGTTCAACATCAATCTACATGCCCAAACCATGAATTCCCCAAAGTTTATTATCTATACTGCAGTAAGCGGCCAGTATATTTAACTCAGTATATCTTTATGCAGTATCCTACACCACACGTTTCACCTTCCTTAGGTGCAATTAAGCTGTTTTCAAGGCTTGTCCTGCAGTGTACGTTCTTTCCACAAACAAGCAGCAATTTCTCACGCATAAGCAATGTAAGTTGAAGAAATGCTGATCTGCATAGGATAACGGCAGCGTGCTGGGAACTACACGGCATGATAAAGGGATTTTAGGCGCTTTCGCAAAATTGCGAAAAGGGGAGGTTAATTTCGTCGTGTCTGTCTGTCTGTCTGTCCATCCGCATGGAACAACTGGGCTCGCACTGGACGGATTTTCACAAAATTTGATATTTAAGTATTTTTCTAAAATCTGTCGAGAAAGCTCAAGTTTCATTAAAATATGACAAGAATAACGGGTACTTTACATGAAGACCAATACACATTTTTGACCATATCTCGCTCACTTCTTCTTAAAATGAGAAATGTTTCAGACGAATCTGTAGAGAAAACCAAAACACAAATTTGATGTTCAACATTTTTTTCCGAACTTCGTGTAGTTTATGCGATAATGTGGAAAAAATAGTAGAACCGAACAGGCCACAGATGGCGGTACGGTCCATGCGTATTGCATGCTGGATACCTAAGTCTACACACACACACACACACACACACACACACTCACAGAATACGCAATAATCATTACTTTTCTACTGCAAAAATGGTTGCGCGAACGTGTCTCAGTTTTGCGTTATAAACATTACCTGTCTTGTTAACTCTACAGTAACAAACATTTTCTGAATTTTTTAATTTTTAGTTTCATGATGGGCCTCGTTTGTGGGCACAAATTTTATTTTTTTCAAGTGTGTATGTGCCTTACACTATACGAGAACAAGTCTATCAAAAGTAAAGAGTTTTTTATGCAAAAAAAATAAAATTTTTGGAGCACCCTGTACCTGAGTCCATGCCTAGAGCTGTGGCGATGTTCGTGTCACATCCGGGATATTGTTGTATTGTTTAATGATAATTAGTTACTTAAGAGGGCGTTCAACGTCTAAGGTCAATGTCCTGTTCTGGTGCATTTGTGTTTTGTTATCAAACGTTTAACCTATTTAGAGCTTCACTTGTGTTGTTTGTGCGTTGCATTTGCGTAATGCGAAATATTATGAGGTTTTATCACTTCTTCGCAGAGTGCGAATAAAATTTGCCCTAATTTAGCTTTTACTAACTTCATACCAACTTCGCCTGCGACTTTCTTTGATTCTGTTTGCTTTTTGCCGGTCTTCCGGTTAATAGACCGAAAAAAAATTACAGATAATTGTCCAAAACCAGAGTTATTTTGTTGGCAAATTATCTTCACTTTAAGCAAATTCTATATATTCTTCAGATTTTGGGAACTGCCTGACGAAGTTTTGAAACTGTGTGTGTTGCAGACATTTAGTAGGTCTCCTGGAACGGGAATTTGATCCATCGCAAGGATAATAGAAACACGGGAGGCAAGATGGACATATATCCCTCCTCCCAGTGGCGTAGTTACGTTTTTGGCCTCCCGAGGCTCGCAATCACAACTGCCGTATCTGACGGAAATTACGAAATTAAAAAATGCAATTATTTATTAAATATCCATTTATTTGTTACAATAATTTAAAATGCGTTGAGATTAGAAAATCAAGTTTTTTCATTTAAAATATTCATTTTTTCCACTTTTTTCCTGCACCTTGGTCTCCGCTGCCTGGGACGACCGTATCACTAGCACCCCCCCCCC
>Ga0123355_10016081_pt1 | contig 11779 bp, 11 predicted proteins | sample TergutEmb28metaG_3_FD_89872 | JGI IMG/M metagenome (GOLD analysis project Ga0123355, IMG submission 89872) | Embiratermes neotenicus P1 segment gut microbial communities from Petit-Saut dam, French Guiana - Emb289 P1 | ecosystem: Host-associated > Arthropoda: Insects > Digestive system > Gut ...
CCTACGCCCTAGTCCTAATTATGGTCGCATAACACTCCGTGAGATTACAGGAGTACGGTCGCTTATGTTTGAGGGCGACAACCTTTATATATTACACGGCACAGGCTCTATAAGCCGTGTTGCAGGACCTGATTTTAATACTCCTCTTGTTACACCACCCACAATAGGTGCTGTTAGAGCTATAGGCACACATAGGATATATAACGGTGTTGTTTATCTCTTGTATAACGGAGATTTTGTTTCGCTTGAAACCGGACAAGTTGTCGGTAGAACCACCGTACCCACCTCTAATATTGCTGGTTTTGATATTGATGATAGAGGTGTGTTTTGGATACTTGACAATACAAGAATATTCAGCGAAGAGCCTCTTGACGCAAACGGCGACCCGATATTAGATGATTTTGTTCAGCACATATACACCTTTAGCTCATCATACACTCCTCTCCGTGCATCTAACATTAGGCTTGTTACCTCTGATGTGACAGCTTTTGGAATCTATATCGGCAACTTTGTTATAAGCGATACTTTAGGTCATGCTATAAGACAAGTTGATATGTCATGGCTTGTTGACCCGGATGCTCAGAATGGTCCAAGACGCTATAGTCCGAGCGACTTCCCTAGACCCGAAACTCCACATCAATTCCACCTTAATGACAGCTATGAAATAATCAGACACACTCTATACGCAGGAGTACCAATGTTTGATTACCCTATTGACATCGCACCGTCGCTTAGACTTGGAGATGTCGGCACAGAGGTTGTTGTTATTGATTGGCAACCCTTCCCCGATAAGTCATACGCATCGGCATACGCTTTTGTAGCTGTGATTGACGAGGACGGTAACAGAGTGTTTGAGGGTTATGTCAGACATCGCCAAATATCTGACCCACCCGAAGAGTATACTATACCTGCATCTAATAGAGTAATCGCCGATAGGAATAATGCAAGTATAAATATTTACCATTATCCCCTATCTCACAGCCCCGTTATACAAATAGACGGCACTCCAGCACAACTCGCTTACGACGACTACTTGACCGCCCTTAGCTTTGTGTATATGTTTGAGGATTCTCTTGGGATTAGATGGCTTCGTGTCACAGGATTCTGTGAAGACGAACGAGTAGGTTTTGTTAGATTTGACGATGTGCGATTTGATATAACCGAAGCACCGACACCCAGACACAATGCCCGTATCATTGCACCGCTAGACGAGTACCCGACAGGTGTGAGAGCCTATCGTAGGTGTCCCGAAACAGATGACTTAATTGTTTTTGAAGGAATTATGCTTATACACCGCACCGATGTGCAAGTTGTAGGATTGTTTGACCCGACAAGCGAATTCACTAATATAATAGTATATATAGAGAGTCTTGGCATTCCAGTCGAAATTTATGTGCGGACACAATATGTCGAATATCGAGGAGCTTTTAACGCTATGCACGCAGTTGCGGTTGTAACCGGTGTAGCAACAATCGCCCTTTGTACCACACTAGTAGCTATCAAATTTAAGAAAAAAAGAATCTAAAACAATTAGGAATTATTGCTAAAATTATTTAATTAAACTAAATCAACAATTCCTAATTCCTCTTTCCTAATTCCTAATTAAAACATTTATGTCAACTTATATTGCTAACCAAACCAAAGCGTTACGAATTGTAAAAAGAGTGGCGATTACCACTCTTTTTGCTAATCTTGGGCTTGTAGTGCTCAAGGGGATTTTTGGTGTTATTTTTAATAATATGGCGTTGATTTCGGACGCTATACATTCCGCCGCCGATACGGTGACAACTATCCTTGTTGTAATAGCTGCTATCGTATCTAAGCCGCACAGCGACAGCGAGCATAATTACGGACACGAAAAACGAGAGTCCTTCCTGCTCCTGCTCTTTGCGATTTTTATGCTTGGGCTTGCAGGTTATGTTATCGTTATGGGCATTATGGGACTAATCAATCCTAGTGAGTCCTCGCTTAATATTTGGCTTATTGTCGTTGTTATTATCTCAATTATCGCTAAAGAATTAATGTTTCAATTCACTAATCACTTTGCTAAAAAAACTAAATCCGCCTCTCTCAAAGCCGATGCGTGGGGTCACAGAATAGATTGTATAACCTCACTCGCCGTGCTTGGCGGTCTGATAGTAAGTCATTTTACCCGTAATGATATTGTAGAGAATATCGCCGTACTAATTGTCGCCTTATTCTTGATTAGGCTTGGTATTAAGGTCTTTATCGGCGCGTATAATCAACTAACTGACAAGACGGCAAGCAAATCAGACATCGCCGCCGTAACCGAAACAGCGTGGAGTGTTGACGGTGTCAAAAGTATAGACAAACTCTCTACCCGCCTATTCGGCAACGCTATCCTCGTTGACCTCGAAATCGGCGTAGACAATACTCTATCATTAATACAAGCTCACGACATAGCCGAAGCCGTCCACGACAAGCTAGAAGCAATGCCAGATGTAATAATCAAACACTGCAATGTCCATGTCAACCCCCACAAATTAGAGAAGTGACATTACAATTACAAACAACTATAATCAAAACGGTCTCCCTATAAAAAGTGAGACCGTTTTGTTGTGTTTCTTAATTTTTACCTATAGGGTCAGGTTGAACGCATTGGTAAAAGCGTGTGTACTCTAACATAGCAATCAAATCGTCGTGGAAAAGCTAATTAAGTCCTACATAGAATTAAATTCCACAAAAATTGGGTGTCATTTCGACCGAAGCGGAGAAATCTCTCATTAGCGGTGTTAATACGTACAGTTTTTGAGGAGATTTCTCCGCTTCGGTCGAAATGACACCCAACTAACCGACACTTAAATAGACTTCAATACACACACTTTTACCAATGCCCAGGTTGAAATGGATAATGTCCCTATCTGTAAAAATGAAATTGTAATCTATGTCCATCATCAAAAACAAACTCTTGCATTATCGAAGTTCTATTGCCTATAATACTAAACATAGAGGTTTCGCCCTCAAGCTTAAACCTTCTTGAAGCACTTCTTTCTCCAAACTCCTCAGGCAAATAAAGCTCAAAAGAATATGTGCTTGGTTGTGTTATTGACATCATTACTTCTAATCCGTCCATATGCCGTGTGAAAGAAAATGCTCCGTTTCGTGTAAATTGATTTCCTTTTATAGTGATTGCAAATGGGTATCTTTCTACTAAAAAGTCTACGACATCTCTATTAGAAATATCCATTGTAGAAACAACTGTTCGCAAAGTATAAGTGCCGTCAAGCCTCCTATTATCTCTACAACCTGCAAAAGCAAAAGTTGCGGCTACCGGCATTAGCGCTATTAAAATAGTAAAAATTCGTTTCATATTCAATATCTTAATTATAACACATCGGTTTTTTTGCTTAAATCTTGACAGCTACCTTAAAGTATCTTTCAGGAGATGATGCCATTTCTTTGATTATTTCTCCGACACTATCAAAGTCAACTTCTTTGGTGATAAGTTTGCCTACAGATATAGACTTGTTAGCTAATATATTTATTGCTTCAGTCAAATAATTTACACCGTTATTTACACTGCTGATTTTGAGTTGACGCTCAAATGCCTCTGCCAAATCTACTTTGAGGACAGGATTTGTACCGCAAAAACCAGCCAGTACAATTTTTCCGCCTGTTGCGACACACTCTAAGTTGTTTTGCAAATTATGCGACATTCCAATTGCCGCAGTCGCACAATAAATCAAAGCGTCAGCCATTCGCCCACCTGTAAGACTCTTGATTTTTGTATGAGGCGATGCCTTGCTGCTATCAATGCAATAATAAACTCCGAGTTCCTCGGCAAGTTTGAGATTATCTGCACGATTATCAACTACAATCGGAACAAATTGATGCCAAATAGCAAGCTGTGCCGCAAGTAGCCCTATAACCGAAGCCCCCGCAATTACAATATGGTCGCCTTTTTTAAGATTCAACTCATACATAATCCTTGCAACAATTGCTGCCTGCTCCACAAATAACGCATCGCTGTCACTGATATTCTCAGGCAACTTTTTGACATAGTCTTGATTTGTCGTAACAAAATCACTCAAAAATCCGTCACAGCTAAGTCCTGCAACCTTTAGGCTGTCACAAATCTCCTCCATTTCGGACTTGCAATCGGCACACTCCTTACACACGATATACGGGTCAAGAATTACCCTGTTACCCCTCACTACACTCTTGACATCATCTCCTGTCTCCGCAACAATGCCGACAGTCTGTCTCCCAATAGTAATAGGATAGGACAGATTTTTGATTTTACCGTCAAAAACAAGCACATCGCTAGCCGACAATGCTACCCGAACTATCTTCATTTTGATTTGATTTGGTTCAAGTTTGGGACTCTCCCTCTCTATAAGCTCAATACTGTTAGGCTCTGCTATTTGCCATGATTTCATTATGCAAACTCCTTTGATATTACTATAATAGTATATACTAACCGGCAAAAAATGTCAAGCAAAAAGCCACAACATTTGTTTGACACGCTTTATATAAATACGCTATACTTATATCATGTTTGAATTACATGGAGAAACAAAAAATAAGCCTTGTGCGTGCGGTTGCGGCGAAAAGGCGGAAGTAGTTATAGCGGTCGGCGAAAAAGGTGAAATTCCGATAACCAACGATTGTATGTACAAAATGGTTTTGGAGCTTTTTTCATTATGCGGTAAAGTTAGAAAAAATCTTATCGCAACCGAACTCGGCTCTTTTAAGGACAGATACGGCGTGCTCACTCATTACGGAATCGCTGACCAAAAAAATGACAATAGCTTGTGTTTTTTTAACGCCGAAAAAAATAAAGGCATTCGTATTGAATGGGATGACTTGTATAACTTTGTTAGACGCACTGGAATAAATGACTAGTCAAAGTAAAATGTAAGAAGTAACAAGTAAAAAATATAGACAAGTTATAAAACTAAGTCGACACTTTTTACTCCTTACTCTTTACCTTTTACTTTCAACGCAAAGGAGTTTGCAATGATTTACTTAGACAAGTTTGAATTAGTCAACGAGGATGAGGACAAGCACCTTATCCAAAAAATAAAAAATAATTACACCCGTGATGAATGGTTTCCTATTGGGTTTTTTGCAAAGAAAAAACTTGCACGGATTGACTTTGAAAAAGTCACAATTTTTTACGGTGGCAACGGAAGTGGCAAGTCTACCCTCTTAAATCTTATCGCCGAAAAACTTAACCTAAGAAGACATGCCGAAAATGCTCCGACAGGTGCTTTTTATGATTATGCCGATTTATGCAAACTCAAAAGTAAAAAAATCCCCGTCGGAAGTCAAATTTTGACAAGCGAGGATGTATTCAAAAATATCTTTGATACAAGGACAGCTAACAACGCAATAACCGAAAAGAAGTCCGAGCTTGAGGATATGTTTGATTACTCCTCAAACGACTCTATGTTTGACGGTTTTGAAAATTCCGAGCTAGTCTCAAAAAAGTTAATCAAACGCTCCTTTGTCGAGAAAAACACAAAAATAAAACAACGCCAATATTCTAACGGCGAAAACGCTTTGCGCTTTTTTAAGAATGAAATCGAAAAAAAATCTCTCTATCTTTTGGACGAACCGGAAAACAGTATGTCGCCTAAGTATCAAACGGAGTTAAAAAAATTCTTAGAGACCTGTGCGGCATATGACGATTGTCAGCTAATCATAGCCACCCACTCGCCCTTTATCCTCTCTATCGCCGATGCCAAAGTTTATTCGCTTGACGATACTCCGGTAACCGTATCCAAATGGTATGACCTCAAAAATATCAAGTTATATTATGACTTTTTCAAAAAACACGGCGATTTGTTCGAACTTGATAATGTAGATACCTCAACTAAACTAAAACCAAAGACCAAGAAATAATTAAGAGTACAAAAAAGGCGTAGCACTTAATACTACGCCTTTTTCTATATTTTCAAATATTACTTAACGCCGTCAACTTTTGCCATATGGCTGATTAGGTCTACAACCTTACAGCTGTAACCCCACTCATTGTCGTACCAGCTAACAACTTTTACAAAGTTATCATTAAGTGAGATACCGGCTTTTGAGTCAAATACAGATGTATGAGCCTCACCGATAAAATCACTTGATACAACATCGTCAGTAGTGTACGCAAGCACACCTTTCATAGCGCCTTTTGCCGCATCTTGGATAGCTTTGCAGATATCTTCGTATTTAGCAGGCTTTGCAAGGCGGGCTGTTAGATCAACTACGCTGACATTAAGTGTAGGAACACGGAAAGCCATACCTGTAAGTTTGCCTTTAAGTTCAGGAATAACCTCACCCACAGCCTTAGCTGCGCCTGTAGATGATGGGATAATATTACCTGCTGCCGCTCTGCCGCCTCTCCAGTCTTTTTTGCTCGGACCGTCAACAGTTTTTTGTGTAGCCGTTGTAGCATGGACAGTAGTCATAAGACCTTCTACGATACCAAATTTGTCATTGATAACTTTTGCGATAGGTGCAAGACAGTTAGTTGTACAGCTAGCGTTACTTGTTACTTTCAAATCCTTAGTATACTTAGTGTGGTTGACACCCATAACAAACATAGGTGCATCCTTACTCGGAGCAGTAATAACAACTTTTTTAGCTCCGCCCTTGATGTGTGCACTTGCTGTATCTACTGTTGTAAATACTCCTGTGCTTTCGGCGATGTACTCAGCACCGCAAGATTTCCAATCAATTGCCGCAGGGTCTTTTTCTGCAAAGAAAGAAACCGGCTTACCGTTGACGATTAGCTTGTTACCCTTAACTTCGATAGTTCCCTTAAATTGACCGTGGATAGTGTCGTAACGAAGCATATAAGCGGCGTACTCCAAATCCAAGAAAGGGTCGTTGATTCCGACGATTTCGACATTTTTGTTGTCTTGAGCCGCTCTAAAGACCAAGCGTCCGATACGCCCGAACCCGTTAATACCAATTTTGACTGCCATGTGATTATAAGTCTCCTTAAATATTGTGATTACTCTAATTATACCCCATTTTGCTCAAAAAACACAAGCAAAAGACTATAGTAAAATAATTTTTCCTAGATATTTGCAAATACAATTTTTCAATAAATGAGTACAACAAATACCTCTGTCCCCATTTGTTCCATTTGTTTGTCTTAGAAAAAACCCCTCGCAAATTCCTTTGTGGACAGAATTTTTGAGGGGCTTACTACTGTAACCGTCTGCACCCGATTAGTTTGATTATTTTAACCTTGTTATTGGAGTGGATTAGTTGAGTGTCATTTCGGTGCTTCGTAGGACACCCTTATGAACTTTCTTAATATAAACCTCACACAATACACACTCTTTGAACAATCCCCTGTTGTAGGGGCGGGCATTAGACTTGTTGCGTAATTGATTTTTAGTTGCAGGCGGCAGAATGCCGCCCCTACAAATTATACGAAACTACCCATTTATTGCCACTTTTTGCCGTGTAGGGGCGGCATTCTGCCGCCCGATTTCTATTTCGCAACAACTCTATTGACCGCCCCTACGACTTAGAATTTCTAAAACTCTACAAGCATAAATGGGAACATACATTTGTCATTTCAAATATCTTACGGTACACTTGTTGCTTTCGATACCTGCAAGACCATCTATTACGACATATTCAGCTTACTCTTCTTAAGCAATTATTTTATCATACATTTATAATTTTGGAGCATTTTTGCTTTGTATTGGCAAATACATTTCCCAGAACATCAATCAATATAACTGCATAATATGTAAGAGAATTGACCTCCTACATACAGAACTGATTTTTCTGTATGAATAAAAAATAGGAGGATTTTTTTATGTGTTGCGGATTATTTTCTTTTGGAGGTTGTTTTGGCAGACGCCGCAGATGTTGTTGCAGACCCAGATGCTGTGAATGCAAATGTGTTTGCCGCAAGGATAGATGCGGCTCAAGAGACAATTGCGGCGGCGGGCGTGGCGACAGTAGGGGCGACAGTCTTTGGCTTGATGAAAACGAGGGTTGCGACGGCGGCGGTCGTGGCGGTCGCGGTGAGGATTCGGAAGGCTGCGGTTGTAGAGGTTAAAGACATTCTTTTAGATTCACTTTCCCCTCATACAGTGCCTTACCTAATATTGCACCGTAGATGCCGAGTTTTCTTAGATTAGTAATATCGTCATAGCTTGCGACACCGCCGCTGGCGACAACTTGCAATGCGGTTTTTTGTTGCATGTCGCGGCAAGCGGTTGTGTTGACTCCTGTAAGTGCGCCGTCACGGCTGATATCGGTAAAAACTGTATAAATAACCCCTGCGTTTTTCATGGCAAGTCCGAGAGCGTAGGGGTCTATTTTTGACGCCTCTACCCAACCCTCTACCGCAACTTTGCCATCTATAGCGTCAATTCCGCAAACAATTTTTTCGCCGCCAAAAAGTGTAACTGCTTTAGTTACAAGTTCGGGGTCACGGCAACAAACAGTCCCCAAAATCACTCTCTCAACGCCCGCGTCAAGACGCACCTTGATATCGTCAATTGTGCGTATTCCGCCGCCTGTCTGCACTTTTATTTTAGTAGCTTTGACTATTTTTTGAATAATCGGAAGATTACTTCCTACTCCCGTTTTTGCGCCGTCAAGGTCAACAATATGCAAAAACTCCGCCCCTTGCCCTGTCCACTCCAAAGCACGCTCTACAGGGTCACCGTAATGAGTAACTTTATCAAATTTACCTTTAAGCAAGCGTACTGCCTTGCCGTCTAATATATCTACTGCCGGAAATAATATCATAATACACCTTTACTGCTCGGTACGCCTTTACCTGTAATTTTGACCGCTGATTTGAGGGCACGGGCAAAACCTTTGAATATCGACTCTATAACATGGTGCAAGTTACTACCTCTAAGCACATCAATGTGACAAGTTATGCCTGCATTAACACATACGGCTCTAAAAAACTCACCTGTTAATTGAGCGTCAAAACCGCCTGCCATTCCTTGCAAATCAGCGTCAAAAGCCAAATACGGACGCCCGCTTATATCAAGTACTGTTCTTGTCAAAGCCTCGTCCATAGGCAAATAAAACGATGCGTAACGCTCGATACCGTTTTTATCCCCGACCGCTTTAGCAATCGCCTGACCTAACACAATGCCGATATCCTCAACAGTATGATGTCCGTCTACATCTATATCACCTTTGCACTTAACCTTGAGGTCAAAACCGCCGTGCACAGCAAAAAGGTCAAGCATATGGTCAAAAAATCCTATGCCTGTGGCGATCTCTCTAATCCCTTTGCCGTCAAGATTGATTTCTAATTCGATTTGGGTCTCTTTTGTACCTCTTGTTATTTTTGCTTTGCGCATAACTGCTCTCCTTAGACTTAATATTCCTCGCAATGATATTAGGGCGAACTTTTATTAAAAATAATGATAATTCTTATTCGGGACGCCGAGGGCGGGCGTCCCCTACGCTTGGATTTTACAAATACCAAAGGGCTTCCCATTTGTAGGGGACGCCCGCCCTCGGCGTCCCGAAATCCTACTCCTCAAATCGTACTCTTACCGCATTAGCGTGAGCATCAAAGCCTTCTGCTTCGGCTAGTGCGATTATATCGTCTTTTGCTTTTTGTAATGATTCTTTGTCGTATTCTATAATACTGATTTTTTTGATGTAGTTGTCTACACCTAATGAGGAGCAAAATCTTGCCGTACCATTAGTGGGCAGAACATGATTTGGACCCGCATAATAGTCACCCAAAGGCTCGGGCGAATAATGCCCCATAAATACCGCCCCTGCATTTTTAATAAGTGGCAATAACGAATGTGGGTCTGCTACACTCAATTCCAAATGCTCAGGTGCGATAAAATTAGATGCTTCGCAAGCCTGTTCTAGAGTGTTTACTGTAATTATCGCACCATAATTATCTATCGATTGTCTGGCTATAGAAGCTTTTTGCAGCTGCTTTAGTTGTTTTTCCACCTCACTCCGCACTGCGACAGCAAGCTTTTTGTCGGTTGTAATAAGCACACTAATTGCTAATTCATCATGTTCGGCTTGACTAAGCAAATCCGCCGCAAGCACTTCAGGGGTTGCACTACTATCAGCTATAATTAAAATTTCAGATGGTCCAGCTATCATATCAATACCCGCCGCACCAAAAACTTTTTTCTTCGCCAATGCTACATAAATATTTCCTGGTCCTGTTATAACATCAACTCTAGGAATACTTTTCGTGCCGTATGCCATAGCACCAATCGCTTGTGCTCCGCCGACCTTATAAATCTTTTTTATTCCGCACAAATCCGCCGCCGCAATGGTCAAAGGATTAAGTCCGTTACCGTAGGGCGTACACATTATTATCTCTTCTACCCCTGCAACTATCGCAGGTATGGCACACATCAAGACCGAACTCGGATAAGGTGACTTACCCCCCGGCACATATAATCCCGCACGCTTTACAGGGCGAATAACATAACCTACTCTTTTGCCATTTTTACTAATTATACTGTCTTTACGGAGTTGCTTTTTGTTAAGCTCTATGATATTTTCTTTAGCCCGTATGAGTGCAGACATAAGTTTTTTTGGAACGGCTTTTATGCAATCCTTAATTTCTTGCTCGTTTACAAGGATGTTTCTTTCGTTAATATCAACCTTATCAAATTCTTTTGTATATTTAAAGAGTGCCTTGTCTCTATCTACTATTATATCTTCTATAATTTTTTCAACAGCACTCTCTTTTGAACTATGAGTTTTGCGTTCTTTATTTAATGATTCTATATAATCATGGTGATTCTCATATATCCTTATCATAATACCTTGCCCATCCTTTCTATCAAATCCATAATCTCGGACTTATTCATTTTGAGTGATACTTTGTTGACGCATAGTCTCGCCGAGATATTACAAATATCCTCTAAGACACTAAGTCCGTTAGCTTCTAAGGTTTTGCCACTCTCTACAAGGTCAACTATTACATCGCTAAGTCCGACAATGGGCGCAAGCTCTACCGAGCCGTAAAGCTGAACTATATCGGGTGACATTCCTTTAGCATCATAAAACTTTTTAGTAATGTTGATATACTTTGTACCTACCCTAAGGTTGCCCTCTTTTGGCGTACGGTCTTTGTACCCTGCCACACATAAGCGGCATTGCCCAAAGCCCAAATCAAGCATTTCGCAAATATCACGATTGTCCTCAAGGAGAGTATCCTTGCCCACAACCCCCAAATCAGCTACACCCCGCTCTACATATATCGGCACATCGCTAGGCTTAACAAACAAAAAACGATACTCGCCGCTACCGTCAAACAGTTCAAGTTTTCGTGTCTTTTTAAGTAACGGTGCAGTATCTACTCCGCATTTAGCAAGTATCTCCAAAGCCTTTTCGGCTAATCTGCCTTTAGACAATGCAAATGTTAATGTGTATTTTTTTTTCATAACCTTATATTGATAATGTATAATGCAAAACGCATAACGCATAATGATTGTCTTAGTGTTTTAGTTGATAATGCACTAGATTACTTTCTTGTCCGACATTATGCATTTTGCGTTTTGCATTATATTATGTGCCATTCCTTAATCCCTTTTTCCTGACAGTACCGCACCAATTCCGCCTCGGTCTCAAAAAATAATTTGCTTACTCTTTTGCCTTTTGCTTTTAATCCCGATACAAATTCATACTCTTTAGCCGCATTGGCTTTAAGCGTTATATAGGCTATTTGCGGTACAGGCACAGTGCATTTTACATTACCGAGTGCGCTCATAAGATGCCTGACCCCTATTGCCATTCCCGTAGCAGGCACGGCTTGTCCGAAGTTTTGCATTAGCTTATCATA
>Ga0123355_10016082_pt1 | contig 11779 bp, 9 predicted proteins | sample TergutEmb28metaG_3_FD_89872 | JGI IMG/M metagenome (GOLD analysis project Ga0123355, IMG submission 89872) | Embiratermes neotenicus P1 segment gut microbial communities from Petit-Saut dam, French Guiana - Emb289 P1 | ecosystem: Host-associated > Arthropoda: Insects > Digestive system > Gut ...
AAAAAAAAAAACACCAGAGAACTGCATGATTAACACTTTCGTAATTCGTACTCACATAACACAATCAGGATGAAAAATCAAACACCTAACACCTGCGAGGCATGTTAACACACGGCGGAAATAATAGGTCACAGTGATGCACATTTTCGATAATAACAACATTTTATTTAACAACTGGCAACCCAATGCGACAGAGTTCGGTATGAAAACACGTTACACAATAATGTGGACACTGTCGTAAGCGGTGTATTCTGTACATATACATTGGAAAGCAAAAATTAAGTAGGTTACTTGTTTTCCGCTAAAGTGACGTTGGCAGCTATGGAAAACATGGAGCGTATAAACAATACGACCATTCACTCACTTGCATATACCTGACTCTCGTCTTTTCCGTAGCAAAAATGCTGTGGAGAGGCTACAGTATGAATGCACCAACAAACAAGGACTTCAGATTGAAATTTGTGGCCAAAGCGTGTAAAAACCAGTAAAATTTGCGTAACGACAATGCAGTATAACCACAACTGCATGGGCCAGAGGGAAGTCTGCAGATGGGTGAAAAGATTCTGAGGAGGAAGTACTGTACAGGCGTTAAAGATACACGTTGGTACTGTCAACTGTAAGATGTAGATCGTAAGAAGAGCGAACAAAATACACGGGACAATGTCTCATACTCATGGACATACCGTTGTATTGCTGCATACATTCACAACGTTCACCGGCAAACAGAACCAGTATAATTGGTGTAGATTTGTCACACTAGGACATACGCGGTGTCGAAAGGTCGCGGGTTCGATACCAGATAGGGTCAAAGACTTAATCCTTCCAGCCGCACAATGGCCCTGGGGGCGACTCAGCCTCGAACAGAAATGAGTACCAGGGTTATCTCGTGGGGGTAAAAAAGGCCGGTGCGTAGGGCTGACGACCTTGCCAGAAATTCTGGGAACCTCAACCTCCTGGGGCCCTTAGGGCCTTTCTAGGCCTTTGTTACACGACGTCCATCATGCTTCGAAACTTTTGGTTCACTAACGACGTTTATTTTTACTACATTTGCTGATGGCATACGATAGCACAGGTAATGTACTGTCAGCCTGCAGTGAAGACGACAACTACTACTACTGCGGCGGCGGCGGCGGCGGTAGCGACAGCAGCAGCAGCAGCAGCACAAACGGCTGCTGCAAGCTGACAACACGATACTAGTACATTCTATCGCATGCATTCAGCAAACGTAATAAAACCCTCATTAGAAACCTTAAAAAAGACCCTGATTTTTAACCAAAAACTTCAACACATGTAGAGCGTAGTGTAACAAAACTGCAACAGATATACTAGGTTGTTTTAAACTTGTCCATTCCGTGCACTTTTTAATCAGCGCACACCATTCATTAACCAACCAAACGCACATTCTTAAATTAACACAAACATTAAATAATTTCTCCAACATTTTTCGGTACATGTGTACCACCTTCAGAGAGAACACAATGTCAGTTCTTAAAATCCAAGTGCCGCTGCGAAGTTGTTATTTGTATGTTCTTTGGTCTGTAGCAGCTTCGTCGTTGATGTTGATTATATGTAAAAGGCACAACTTTACAGGTGTACCTTTTGTTCTCCCTGAAGATGGTGCACATGTACCGAAACATGTTTGAGAAGCTCATTTACTGTGTGTATTAATTTAAGACTGTGCATTTAGTTGGTAAATAAATGATGTACACTGGACTGTATTTGACAAGCGGTGTACACCCTGTGGCTCTCGACCCTTTCTTAAGAGGATTGTGAAGCATTCAGTTCCCTGAGATTCTAATGAACATCATATACAAATTTCACCTGGAAGTGACATAAATTAATCTGTATTACTTCTACTATTAAAAGAACTATACAGTTCATTGTAATCTAACAAAAATACGAATAGAATGAATACAATTCCATCTTTCAGTATATTAATATTGTTTTAAAACCCCGTTCTGGCGCTTCGTCAAAACACTCGTGTCTGAGTGGCCCGCGATTCAAGAAGGTTGCGCACCACTATGATATCTACACGGGACAAGAGAAGAATAAGCATTGATAAAAAATCATCTGAAATGAACATGACGAACCAAAAGAAGCGGTGCATAAATGACTCAAGAACCAGCCCACAATATTTGTATATCGAAGGTATGAGGGAAGGCAAGACTTTCCACCAAACAGGCACAAAAGTCAGCACGTAAATACAGGCCTACAAGATACACGTTAACTACGGTGTGACTCTCTTATCAAAAGAGCGGTGTTCTATTTTCAACAAGACGTAGTAAAATAGTCTGACTAGGATTCCGTTGAGTACTATATTGGACTGTATATGACGTTTATCGCTGGCCATAATAGAAATTAAAATATTCGGTACTTTGGGAGTGAGGCTCATAAAAAGTACTTCTCAACCTTCATTACAATACACGACCCGACATCGTCTGCGTGACAGCCGAAATGAAGGTAACACTTCTGCAAATTACGTACACTATGTAGCACCCCACCACAAACGCGCCCCTCCGGCCACACCACTGCTTTGCTATATCGACATTACAGGAATAGTAGAGTGAAATAAACCTACATGAAATTAGGTATAACAGCCTTCATAGGTGAAGGTAAAGTTCTCCCTATAACGGGCCACGAAGACCCAGAAGGAGAGTAAAGGTATAGCTCTACTCTGCCCTAACCTCGGCGCTAGATGGAGGGGGGTGTTCAACGCCACGCCCCGGCCACTTTACCCCCGATAAGAAAATCGGTACCCATTGTACAGAAGGCTGGGTGGGCCCCAGGGCCAGTTCTGACGGGGTTTGGCGACGATAAAGTCCCTTTCCCTCACAGAAGTTCGAACCCTGGCCTGTCCAGCCCGTAGCGAGTCGCCATACCGACTACGTTATCCCGGCCGCCAATTTCATGCTATGAAGGCTGCTGAGTTACAGCCTGAAATACAATTTGAAGTGTCCTTTCTTGCGGCCCGACAGTCAACGGCCGACGAAGCTTTACGCTGGCTTCATATCTTATGTGACTTCACTGAAAACCTCTTTAGAAATGGTCGTATCACTTTGAGGCTTCTTCGCTATACTAAGCCTATTAGAGTCCAGGTGCATTATCGTCTGGAATAAGATATACATAACGAACTAAGAGAATATGCCAACTGTCCATGTCAGGGGTGGCAAAATTTCGTGCTAAAAGGTAAATAAGACGTGAACATTGACGGGAATTTTTTTAGGCATATCGCTTTTATCAACTACCAGCACATTTAAAGTTTTGTGACACATTTCCCTCCCAAGCTCCACTCCACATATAGGCGAAATCCTTCGGTTTATCAACATGCATTTCGACGTAGCAGATCAAGTACTGATGAGATATTCTGCATTGGTCAGCTAATGGAGAGAAAATGTTAATCTAATGTAACAAATAAAGCTATTTATGAGTAATATACGGTAATAGCAGGTTTCGCGTAAAATAACATTATCAGACCTCGTATTACACCAAATAACAAACACGTCTCGATCGTGTGTGTCGTCACACAGCCACGAGAGGGCAACATACGCGTGTCACATCGCCACGCAAAATGTTTAAGGATGGCAGGTCTATTGGAAAGACGGTCAAATGTCGAAGTACGCTCGTTGGCAATGCACGGAGCACGTGCAATGTCACGGACACGAGTGTGACATAATGCAAGACTGACGACAGGGCAGATATCAACGATAAGCAGCAAAACCTGACGCCCAGGCAAGTTCGCGACGGATAAGATGACAATGTGCGTCGCGCAAATGCCCGCATCAAGCAGCACGAATGTTTAAGATGACATCATGCGACAGCTAGACATTTCGCTGGATAGTGTGCACAGCAGGGTCTACAAGCAACCGTATTACGAAAAAGCGCGTGTTGTCTTGGTGCCGAACACCTCACGCACGTATCACACAGCTCACAGTGTGGGAATCTCTCTCCACGCATCTGACTTGTTACGCCGACCAAGGACAGAAATTTCTGCAGTGCATCGATAAGGTAGATGAGGCATGCATTAATCACGTAGACGCCCAAAACTAGAAAAGTGTCCATGATATGGAAACACCCATCACCTCCCCCAGAGAAGATATTAAAATTAATGGCAACATAAAAGTGTGTATCTTATCGATTTCCTTAACCCTGTTGACACTGTAACCGATCAGGTTACTGCATGCCATTCGTCGCAGGACAGGTTTGCAGCGCCAACGTGTCATCATTTTGCACGACAAAGCCGGGTCCCATAATGCCAATCCGACTTGTGACTGTTGGTTAGGGTGATAAGGTGGGAGAACACGTATGGACCACCCCCCGACACAGTCCCGCTCTCGCGCCCAGTGATTTGGACGCTTTAAGAACAGTATGTTGGCAAGCGATTTGCAACAACAGCCGAACTTGAAGCAGCCTGTCACATCCTAGCTACAGACACCTGGCACCGATTCCCTGTACGCCGGTATACAACCCTTGGCGGAATGGTGGGACAGCCGCTAAAATGTCAATATATAAAGTTAAAACTGTTGAAATTCTTATCTTTATATTACTTAGTTTTATTGGTGCGTTGGTTTTGATTTTATACCCGTCCCTTTTAATGTCTGTTTATATCTTCTGCATTGGTCACCTCCAATTCCCACCTTTGTTGTTGCCAACGCATAAATAAATGAAATTAATGAAACAAATTCAACAAATCAATAACAGCGCGTACGTAAAATCTGAATGATACCATATGAAACTTTAATACAAGCCATACTGACCTACGGGTCGCAAACTAGGACAATGACCTCGGAAGAAACGAATGCGCTCAGAATATTTGAAAGGAAAATACACGGTGAAAGAAGAACCCTGAAGAATAATAAAAAAAAGAAATAAAGGACATAAAGGAGAGGGAGGAGGAGGACGACGAGGATGAGGAGGGGGAGGAGAAGAAGAATTAAATTCTGAAAGTGTATCAGTCAGCACATTTTTTGCTGTAAGACACTGTATTATGTATAACTGATACCAAGATGTCATAGTTTCGGCCTTCATAATTGTAATGCCCCAACAAAGCATTCAGCATGGCAGAGGTCACGGACTCGCTACTGGACTCAAAAACCGGCCAGGTATAGAAAAACTCTACAGTAGTGCAGAATCTCTCGGTTAGCACATGAGCGAGCATTGCAACCCTCGGGACTATAAGCGATCATTAATTAGGTTCCAATTAATCGGTCTAGCTGATCGTGTGCAGCTTTTTTCCAAGGACGACAGAATGTCCAACTCGTTTTTTTTTTCTTTCTTTTTTGTAATTCTCCACACTCAAGATGAAGCTTGCCGATAGTAGCTCCACTACGCAGTAATAACAATAATCATTCAACCGAAAATAGGGTGAGTGTTTGTTCTATCGGACGACAATCAGTCTGTCTCAGAGGGCAAACAAGCTACCAACACAACCTGAAGTACAGGATTACACAGTCCCTAGCGGTAACGACAGGAGGACACAGACCCAGTCATGCCTAAGGTAAATCTGGATGTGGGCAGATACATACAATATTAGCAACAGCAGAATACACAGTGTTCTTGAAATATTAAGTTTAAAACGTCAGACTGGCCTGCTGGGCAATGCATACTTACTTTTCAGCCTACTTGCCTTCCTAAAAGAACAGCAGGTTTATGAGATCGCCACAACGAACTCCACAGAGAAAAGTCCTTCCTCAGAAGCTAAGAGTTCCTCAGCTAGTCAAGAAATTCCATACATTGTATGGAACCTGAAGGTTCATTACCGCACTCACAAGAGCTCACCACCTGTCCCTATCCTGAGTCAGATCATTAGTCCATGACTCCCAATCCCACTTCCACAAAATCCATTTGAAAATTATCCTCACATTTACGCCTAGGTCTTCAAGTGGTATCTTTCCTTAAGGCTTCCTAACCGACATATGTATGCACCCCTCCTGTCCTCCATACATATTACAAGCCCCGACCATCTCGTTATTCTTGATTAGATCACCCGAATATTTGGCCAGGAGTACAGATCATAAAGCTCTTCGTTGTGCAGTCTTCTCTACTCCCGTGTTACATCGTCCCAATTAGGCCGTAACGTCTTCCTCGGCACCCTATTCTCGAACACATTCAGTCTATGTTTATGAGATCACCATACTGTCTGTACATGAGCTCATGTGCCTTCAAACGTCAGGCTTCAAATCAGTTGACTTTCACGACATTTCGTATGAATATGATGCTAGCGGAGGGTACCTCACAGAAAGGCACTGCGTCTTCATCAAGGAGACCATCTATTTGGGCAATAATTGCGGTTTATTCCACGAACACCCGGAACACATACACAAACTGGAAGTTGGCAGAATATTCTAGTGCTAAACCAGGCGGTCCATATACGATTACTATCAACTATAAAAGCAACGACGTAGAAGTAAGGTTGTCCCTGTGCATGCCATGTAGGAAGTGAAATGGCGTTATAGCTCCACACGTTATTAATCTCGGTACTAAATGCGGGTACGTAGTCAATTTCATGTCCTGGCCGCTGTACTTCCGGGAAAAAAGCCGCTGCATGCTTTGGAGTCCTGCTGGGAATGGAACCACGATTTCTTGGATTTCCTGCCCGTAAATTAGTCACTATACCGCCTACATTAACCACAAGTTTAGCTTTAATTAAATATTACAGTGGGGTGTGTAAGGGTTTTGGTGGGAAAACCTGAGGGTAAGAGACCACTTGGGAGACACAGGCGTAGATGGGAGAATAATAATAAGATTGGTCTTCAGGAAGTAGGATGTGGGGGTATGGACTGGATCGAGCTGGCTCAGGATGGGAGCAGGTGGCGGTCACTTGTGAATGCGGTAATGAACCTTCGGATTCCACAAAATGCGGGGAATTTATTGATTAACTGAAAACCGGTTAGCTTCTCAAGAAGGACTCTGCTCCATGGAGTATTATTTATTTATTTATTTTTATGAAGCACAATTTATGCAGACTTTCAATTTGTATGACATAACTTCAATATTCCGCATCGCCTTCATGTTTGTAATTGTTGGCCTCGACAGCGTTTATCACACACAATATGTACGTAGCAAATTCCCCATGAATGGTTCCAAAGGTTCATTCGTTATCTCCACCAAACCGAAAGCTAAAGACGCATTTCACACGACATACATGTTATCATCGCATGCACATTCTATAAAAGGTACGGTTTTTTTTTTTCCACCCCATGTTATCACGCATCATTTTACGACTAAATTACGTGGCACCGACTTCACTCCCAACTCATAAGTTCGCGCATCCGCCATGGCGTTATTATTGATACACAACATTAAGGTGAGCGGCGTTCAGGTGGCCTGAAACTGCACAAAGCTTACGTCAAGCTGCGTAAAGACCGATTAACTGGTTCAAAAGATTACATGGGGTGGGGATGGGGGAGGCCGCCCCACACACACACACTGTACAGTGACCTCAAATCCCTACATTTTTCCTCTTTTATGAAGTAAATAGGATTAAAACGAGCAGGATTCCTACATGTACGGTCACTGTCCTTGATCAACACGCAAAAATATGCACTAATAAATAGATGTGATAGTCCACAGTGTGACGCATACGTGAATCAAAGACGGGGTATGCAGACAGCGCCGATATTGTGACAACAAAATTAACATGTGATGGCAATCTATCTGGACTCTTTCCATCGACCCAGTTATGTAAACAAAAACCATAACGCTTCGAAAATTGGTTCTACTTGTGCCTTCTGTGGACAGGATACGAAGAAGTGCCTATGTGTTGCACCCCCAGTCTTATACAGTGGGCAGGGTTGTTAGAAACGACCTAGGCAACGGACAACAAGGACACAATGATAAAACTAGATTCAATTCACCGAGAAAAGAGTCCAGGGGCCGACTCTTGTGACGACAGTCTTCCTTTTCAATGACACGAAGATCAAAATAACATTTAACAATACTTCCTGATCTTCTATGGAATAACTGGGTGACTGGTTCGGCGTTATAAAAATTCATAACACGCCATTTCGACACGCGAACATCTACCACACGAGAAACTTTTCTGTTCTCGTGCACTATGACACTCTGGGGCAAACAATCGGAACTATCCTGATACAGGCCTATAAATACTTATCTTGTTATTTAACTTCAGCCAGTATCTTCTATACAGTGGTCGTCTTCTACCTTGAGAAGTGCATAAGCGCATTCAAGTGTCTCTACCATGCCTGAAAACACTGCTGGAAATCATTTTCCGATTTTTTTTTTTTCACAACTGACGCCACATATTTCGGCGAGAGTCGCCAGGCGATTCAAAATAAGATTCTTTATATGATTTATTGATCAATTTTTGGAACATAAACAACTCACGTGGGGCCAAATCAGCAAACTTCAGCGGATGTTCCAACACTGGCGTTTATTTTCTGCCAAAAATCTCTTTCAAAACAATATTAAATAGTCAGTCTAAAACAACTATGTTTAAAAGCTACATGTTTCGGTCTATGCACAGACCATCGTCAGGTTAAAAATACACAATCATTAAACGGCAAGTAAGGAATGCAATATAAAAGACACCACGTTTGATGTGGGATCCTTAATGTGTTGTTTGGAGAGTGCATTATCGACTTGCCAAATCTAGAACTTCCTACTTCTTGATGAACAAGGTAAAGTTGTAAAAATGGAAGGTCATTTTATGGTTGGCACTCCCTTATTTTTCAAGTTAATAACTCTGTGTGTACTACGTATTATTCCAAGGTGAAGCGTTGACATGATTTGTTTTAGAGAACAGGATAAATTCGTAACCCCTATGATGTAAACAACAATAACCATAACAATGATGAAATTTTGACGTTCTACTGTGACACAGGCCCAAGCACTTCTCTTTTATCTCCAAAATTCTAGACTTTATCCACAGAAGACTTCCGCAAATTGTTCCTGAGGCATCCCGGAAGATCCGCGTACCTTCTTCAGCCATTATTTTTCTTCCGAAAGGTCGGGTTCTTTTTTTTTCTTTCTTTCTTTTCGATTTTCCTAAAAAGCATAACAATTCTGTAATAAATTAATATTGTGTACGCCACTACAATGAAATCATATAAAACCAAACACGTACAATTTATACATATACATAATTTATTTATTTATTTACAACATAACAGGTTGCGGCTAATTATTCATTGTCAGAAATAAAGCTAATACATATGTATTCGTCTTACGAATCTTCGCATGATATGTTATCCTTCATTATGGCTAATAAGCTGAAAGAAACATGTTAGATTGTAAATAAATAACATATGTACGTATAAAGTGTGTCTGGCTGGTTATGTAGTATTTCAATCCGAACAGTGCTCCACTGCTAGCTCAGCTAAGTAAACAAAACACTGCAGCAATAAAACACATAAAACAAGCTACATCCCAGCAACTGTTTTGACAACTGCCGAATCACCTAACCACACAACCCAACAAGCAGCAGTTGTTACCAGTTGTTGCACAAAACCCTAAGTGCGATTATTTCACTGCTAGACATAGATATCGCAAATAACGGTGTAGGGGACCATAACTCCTGAGTTATATTTTGGAAATTCATAGTCAGAATCTAGGTCCATAGACCTGAGATTGCATTACGTAGTTTCACCAACAGAATGATGTGACAGCGCTTTAAAACAGGTAGTTACTGTTTCATTCCACATAGCCATATCCATTAATTATTTATAATCGTTCTGCGAACTCCGGCTATGTAACTCATGGCAAGTATCAACATTAGATAATAAAACATAATGTGTTCGCTACGAATTCTGAAACCAGAATGAAGTATATTCTCCTATCGATATGCCGAAATCTGTTAAACAAAATTTCTGTAGACATGTGTACCATGCACATTACAAAAAAGTGTAAACGCATCATTGTTCCAAAGGCCTATTACATGCTTCAAGGAAAAATGATCAAAGATAGGTGAGACATGAACCCACACTGCCAGCCAGACAAGAGAATAAAAGGACATGTAAAATTTAGCGCTATAAAGATAAACTTACTAAGGTGGTATATAATTACAAAGGTTGGCCCAAGAAGATACTGACTGAACCACAAAAATATCTTAATTGTCCATCAGCAAGAGGTACAATTCCATTTTAGTTCCTCTTCTTCGTAACATCCTTATCTCCTACATTATCCCACCTCTCTCTCTCTCTCTCTCCCCCCCTCCCTTTCTTCCCCCCCCCCTCCCCCAATACGCATTAACATAAAACTGTCTATCGTTACAGATCTTAGTAACTGCTTTCAACTAAGGAGATTTTACACTAGTTCGGTCAGGCCAGAGCAAGGTACCTGGAGTCAGAATTTCGATGTTAAAATATTTATCTTCAGTGCTCAACAGTGCTCACATTCTAGCAATCCGAATAACAGGATGTTCTCCATAAGGCGTGTAAAACTTTACGGTGTAATTTTATGTGTCATTTTGAGTAAAACGTTCAACATCAAAATATACAGGATTATGAACCGTTACATCACTACAAGCATTTCAATGTATGTAAATGGTTGTAGCCGAAAACTTTAAAACACACGCGTTTTAACATACTGTACATATAAAATACATGTCAAATAACAACGCAAAAGAACGCTATACATACATACATACATACATACATACACACACATAGATACACAATACATACACACATACATATGTACATACCTACAAACACACGTACGTACGTACGTACGTACGTACATACATACATACGTACATACGTACGTACACACATACATACTTACATACGTACGTACCTGCATACATACATACACACACATACATACATACACACATACATACATACACGTAAATACATACATACACACATACATACATACATACATACATACATACACCCACAAACACATCACATGAACTACCACCATTCCACATTTCAAGTAAGTCACTTACTTCTTAAAATTCGTCACTACAGAGACTAAACTTGAAATGTTATTTCGCAAGTTGGAAATACTGTTTTCGTTTTCATAAGGTATCAAGCATCCCACTGACAAGTTCATTTAGAAAAGTTTGTTATCAATTCCAATGTACTACACCAAGCATGCTAGCTTTCCACATATGAGCCTTCGCTCGGTAACCATTTTGTTATCGATAAAGGTACAAATATGGCTCAGGCGTGACCTCCGGCTTCCAACAGTGTGACGGATATCGGCAAATTTGTTCGGGAATTATTGGTAGGGAGGAGAGGCTGGCGGCAGACCGTGTCTATCAGTCTGTAAGACACACTTTTCTGTACGAAACAATTCTTAATTCAGAGTGGCAAATGACTCATAAAGTAAACATATTACACATTAAAATACCTTCAGTGGTTTGGTAACTATAGTTATTATATTCTGCACAGGCGGGTTAAGCTTCTCAATTAAATGGCAAGAGAATAAGGTATTATTTATAGCAACGCCTATTTCTTATAGAAAATATTCACTTTAAAACAAAGCAGAGCATCAAAGAGTTGATGGTGCTTTTAAAATTCTGATGAGCTCAGTAGTATTTATAAACTGTCCAGGAAAACTTTAGCCCAACTACACTGCAGAAAATCAGTTTTACACATTTCTGAAGTAGGAAATGTCTGGACTCCTATACAATGGGTAACGGGTCTCTTTGCCGAGGGTAAAGCTGACGGAGTGTGGTGCTGACCACCCCGCTTCCCATCTAGCGCCGAGATTAAATAAAAGGTAGAGCTGTACCCCCCCCCCCCCTCCATCCGGGACCGCTTGGCCCGTTACAGCGTGAACTTTCCTTTGCTCTCTCTCTTTGTAGTCTTTC
>Ga0123355_10016083_pt1 | contig 11777 bp, 8 predicted proteins | sample TergutEmb28metaG_3_FD_89872 | JGI IMG/M metagenome (GOLD analysis project Ga0123355, IMG submission 89872) | Embiratermes neotenicus P1 segment gut microbial communities from Petit-Saut dam, French Guiana - Emb289 P1 | ecosystem: Host-associated > Arthropoda: Insects > Digestive system > Gut ...
AACACCCCAACAACACGAGTGGCCTTGATAGCTGTACCTGCCAGCTCTGTATTAGAAACATCAAACCGAGCCACTTCTTGGTCAAAAGTATTGTATGCCTTAACCACCCGCACCCCGGAAAGATACTCCCGAAGCACAGCATTGTTGCGATCCAAAGCTTCTTGCATTTTCGCAAAAAGAGGAAAACCTACCCGCATAGATATGTACATAAGCAGAGCAATAAGAGGCACCACCGCCAATAAAATAAGCCCCAGCCGGGGATTTAGCACAAAAGTCATGGTGATGGCCCCAAAAAGTAGCATAGGCGAGCGCACAAACACCCGCATCATGCCGTTGGTGAAATTCACCAGCTGGGAGGTATCGTTGGTCATACGAGTGATAAGAGAGGCCGTCTCCCTCTTCCCCAAAGCTGCAAAGGAAAAGCGGTTAATATGTGCATACAAATCCAGCCGTAAATCCGCTCCAAATTGCTGGGATACCTTGCTAGAAATTACACACCGGGTAACGGCACACCCTGCCCCAAATATCGTTACAAGAAGCATTAAGCCCCCAAGGCGTAACACCACAGGCAAAGCGCCTTCCATTACTCCCTGGTCTATTATCCTAGAGACTATCATGGGCTGTAACAAATCGCCAAAAGACTCAAGAAACAGGAATATAAACGCTATCAAAATAAGCCGCCGATATCGCCGCCAATAGGGAACTATATGTGACAAAATCTAGCCTCCAAACCCTCCGCCATAGCCCCCGCCATATCCACGATAGCCGCCGCCGCTATACCCGCCGCGTCCACCGCCGCCATAACCGCCATATCCCCTAAAGCCTCTAAAATGGCGGCGTCTGGGTCTAAAATGACCATGATGCATTGGGCGAGCAAAGGGGTCATCGTTTTCTGCAAGATCATTGCGTTGTTCGTGGTTTTCGCGATCTAATATGTTGAGGGAGGCGAAATACTCCCCATCACTAATATCCTGTACGTGCCCTAAAGTCATGGCTGCTGGGATTAAAAATACAAGCACAAAAATGGGGAAGCCAAATACAGCCAACCCATAGATAAATGAGTAACCTGTAAAAGCAACAAACCCGTAATGCATGGCATAGATATATAGCGTTATGGTCTCAATAATAAATAGCAGCAAAATCGCTTTCATAAGGCGGCGCTTTTTTTGGCAAACAAGATAAAGAACCAAGTAGGACGCCGTCATAATTATAGCAATTGCATCTCCTACGCCTTCTGGTACCCAAAGGTAAGTCAGCCACATGATGGTGGGAGTTGTCCATAACAAGGGTGATTCCCATATAACAAACATAAATAGCAGGTTAACAAACGCCATAATTACAACTAACATCAATGCGAACCGCCCGTTTTCAAACTTGCGGATTTTATCTCGGAGGGCAGCTGTAATTGCACTGGAGGATGCGGGGTCTGAAATCCTTGGCAGGGAAGTTGTATTTGCTGATATAGGGCTTTTAAGACCAGCGGTTGGTTGATGTGAAGGTGGCGATGGCAAAGTCGCGCTTTCCTCATTATTTTCTTCGGTTATCATCGCATTTTGCGCCAAAATTCCTACATTATCGCAAAAGATGCTAACTTCTATGCCCATATCCCGATAGCTGTCAAGAATGGGTTCCAAATCTTTGTGGGCTGTTTCTATTGTCCATAATACTACCCTGGTGATGCCCATGCCGTGCATATATGCTGCCTCGGGCATATCTTCAAAGTCTAGGCTCCATCTATTATCGTACATGCCAAGGGTATCTGTTGGTTGGCTATGGCGATTATAGTCAAGGATAAATGCTGGAGGAGCGGCCTCGGATATAGTGAAACCTTTCAATACATCCGCACCTGCCTGTAAAGCATCAACTATGGGTTTGTTGTCTACAATCTCCCGCAAGCCGCCGATGTTTCTTTCATTTACTCCATTATATAAAGGCACTGGTCTGAAATCTTCCTTGGCTAATGCCAAGCCCTTTTCTACACCAGAAGCCCCGGGCAAATCTACGATAAATGCGGTGGTACGGCTGCACAGCTTATACAAATCCATTGGGATAATTGGGGTTTGTATCGTGCTCCATGAAAATGAAAGACCACTGTAATTAACAAACAAGGCTGGTTTGGCAAATCTTGTCCAAGCATCGGAGTCACATGGAGCCCATATTTTATATAAGTCTTTTCCTGTCATCTTCTCCTCCTGCATACTCGTTATTGGCATATACACAAGTAAAATATAAAAAGCAGCATATAAAATCGCTTTCACCCAAAACGACAACCCAAACAGCTTTACACATTAAGTTCAAAATGTCATGTTTATGGATTAACACATTACTTTTCAGCTTGGGTCAAATCATCAAAACTGGAATAAACGCTTTCGGCATTATCATCAAAACCGAAAGTTAAACTTTTACCAAAATAGGAATTTCACTGGCATCCTCATCAATTTTAGGCTCACTACTTCCCCTGGCATAAAACCCTGCAAATATGCCATCTACCACAAAAACGCCAATGTTTAAGTGAAGGCCCTCTACGGGGAAGCTTGTAAACATTTTTTGTGCTACCCATTGGGTAGGCTCTAGGGCGGCGGCCTGGTGTATTGCCAGCTCCTCTTCCTGAGACATTGTACCGGGGATTGTTATACCTTCCCCAACTCTACCAAAAGCCGGTTTTAATATCCAGCCCAATCCAAGATTATTGCTGCTTGTGCATAGGGTCTCTGGCAATAGCTCTTTCCAAGTAGGGATTTCAACATCCAGCCTATCCCACACCAAGGGTAAGCGTTTTGATTGGGTCAAAAGAGCTATTGGGTGATTGCAAGATGGGGTTTGTGAATTTATAAAACCCAGCCAATCGGTGTTTTTGGAAAACTCCATCCATTCTGTGGGGAAGTATCTCAATATCCCATCGATGCCAACAGCTTTGTTTTCTGACCATGCGATGTGCTCTGGGGCGGCATACATAGATTTATAGCCCTGTTTTTCCATCAAATCACCCACATAGCGCAGAATTTGATAATCCTCAACCGTATGGGTATCGTGTAGGTAGGCAATTGTGGAGCCGCTTGATATTAGCAGAGAAAGCCTTTCGGATAAAACCTGCCCAAAGCAGCCGTATTGACAATATCCGTCAAAATAAACTTCTGCCAAAGCTGGCAAAACAGACGCCTCAGGATACCCTGCAGGGACATCGCTGTTGACTTCGGAAATCTGCCAGCCTTGGGTTGTGGGGTGGAAGTCAAAGCGCATAAAACGCACGTGATTTTTGGGATCGTAGTTGCAATTGCACAAAGCTTCCGTCATTTTTTCGGATATGCCCAGGGTTAGGACAAGTTCAGGGCTATGCTTTAGGACAGTCTCCATGGCGATTGTTTCATGGTACAGCTTAACAGCCGTATCCGCTAAAAGCGCCGCTTCATCGGGTTCGAGCAAAACGATTTTGTCGCTTATGGTGCTTTGTTCCCCTGCTTGCAAATCCCATTTGTAACCGTCAAACATTACGTTGGTGCGGTAGTCGGGGTAGCTTGATTTTGGTATTTTTCCAATTTTTATGTTCATGTGTATGCGCTTTCTAGTTTTGGAATGATGTTAATGATACGCTTGTTATTACTTGATTGCAAGATTCTTACACGGAAATCAATTTTCGATATCCATCATTCCGCCTAGAGCCAGAATCCATAATTATTGAATACAGATTCTTGCTTTGTGGAACATTAAAATCATATTTTTCGTTAATGATTAAGAACCTGCATTCAATAACTGCAATGCCGTATGGAAATGCGGATTTTTTGCCAATCGAGGCGTGTTCGACGAGGCTTGCCCATAAAGGCAATCAAGGAGGGCACAATTTTGTTTTATGTTCCCTTGTATACGTAGGTAGTAAATGGTATCTTGTGTGTATAAAAGTGTAAAAAGAGGAGGCTAGAAATGCAAAAAGAGCAAATTAGTAACAGGTGGGGGAAAAAGGTTTTGGCGATAATGTTGGTTATGTCTTTGGTCATAAGCTCCATAGGCTTTAGCGGCATACGTGCATACGCCAACCCAGTACCTGCCACAAGAGTATCTATCCTTGGGCATATTGTGGATTTTGAAGGACAACCGCCGCTGCACACAGGCGGGCGGGTGTTTGTGCCAGTACGTGGGGTTTTTACCCTCATGGGTTTCGAACCAGAGTGGCATCAGGCATCCCAAACCGCAACATTGTTTGACGGTGTCAATACTATAGTCATCACTGTTGGCGCATCGGTTTTTACAGTCAACGGGCGTGTTATTAGCCTGCAAGAACCGGCACGCAATATGGGCGGCCGTATCTTAATACCGTTAAGGGCAGTTGCCGAAGCGGTGGGCGGTACGGCAAACTGGGATGGAGACAACCGCATTGCGGTTATTACCCCACCTTTCGAAATGGTGGAAAGGACCCTTGCAAATATAAACCAGGTTCTTACGGGTGCTACTCCAACGCCAACACCGCCGCCGGGCGCAATTTCGCCTGATATCACCACAACAATCTTGCCTGCGGGCAATGTAAGCCAAGCATACAGCCAGACTCTTGCGGTTATTGGTACAGCGCCAATCACATGGGGCATAGCGACTGGTTCGTTACCGCCTGGGCTTACGCTCAATGCCAGCACTGGTGTAATAAGCGGCACCCCAACCACATTAGGTACCTTTAACTTTGTGGTAAGGGCGCAAAATGCGGCGGGCTCCCATGTAAGAGCGCTGTCTATTGAAATAGGTGCAAATCAGCATACAATAACGTTTAATCCCAACGGCGGCACCGGGTCAATGGCCCAGCAGATATTCCAGCCGGGTGTTGCACAGGCCCTGCGTGCCAATGCCTTTACCAGGACGGGCCATACCTTTACAGGTTGGGCTACCAGCCCTACAGGTGCTGTGGTATATACCAACAACCAGAGCATTATAGCAACCACCAGCCGTACTCTTTATGCAGTATGGGCCAGCGGATTTACGATAACATTTATGCCCAACGGCGGTACAGGGACGATGCAGCCCCAGACCTTCCAGTCAAACGTAGCCCAAAACCTGAGTACCAACACCTTTACAAGAGCGGGCTTTGCATTTGTGGGCTGGGCAACCACCCCCACAGGTGCTGTGGCATTTACCAATGGGCAAAATATTACCAACAATGTAACAAGGAATTTGTACGCTGTTTGGACAACAGGGCATACCGTTACGTTTAATGCAAACGGCGGCACAGGAACAATGGTACCCCAGGTATTCCAGACAGATGCAGCCCAAAATCTGACTGCCAATACCTTTACCAGGGCAAACCACACCTTTGTAGGGTGGAGCACATCCCAAACAGCTACGACGCCTATGTATACAAATCAACAGAGTATAATCAACAACTCAAATCGTACCTTATTCGCAATATGGTCCACAGGCGTACCGGTAATTACGACAACCTCATTGCCAAATGGAACGACAGGCATGGCTTATACCACAACAAATCTGGCAGCTATAGGGACGGCCCCGATAATATGGACTCATTCAACAACAGCGGGCACTTGGCCTCCGGGGCTTACCCTCAACTCAAGTACCGGCGTGCTTTCGGGAACACCTACTCAAGCAGGGACATTTAACGTAACGATTTGGGCTTCAAATGCTCTTGGGCATGGTTATAGGCATTTTACAATTGTCATTGCTGCAGCTGCGGCACCAGTTATATCCGGGCCAAATACCGCTACAACAGGACACAATCATCTAAATCCCGGGATTGCATTTACAGCCACAGGTACAGCCCCCATAACATGGAGTATTTCTGCAGGAGCGCTTCCACCTGGGATGAATATTAACCCAAGCACTGGTTTAATATCAGGCACAGCTACTGCCTTAGGAACTTTTAACTTCACTATAATGGCAACAAATGCAGCAGGAAGCAACACGATGAATGTGACCATTACTGTAATGGGTGAACCGACCTTAAGTGCTGGTGCTACAACGGTTACAGGAGTTGTAGGTGTCCCCATTACTCCAGTGACATGGACTGCCGTCCCCGGAGCCAACAACCCTACGATAAATTGGACTACTGAGAATTTACCTCCTGGACTAACATTTACAAATGGTATTTTGGCTGGCACACCAACAACAGCAGGAACCTTTGCCTTAACTATTAGGGTTGGAGCGTGGTCCTGGAGTGACCCTATCACAGTAATAGTGACTATAACTCAAACTTAACATTAAACTAAAAGAGACGACCTCTATCTTGCCTTTGCGCAAGATGGGGGTCGTCTTTTTTTGTGTTACTCTCATATCGCTTAATATATCTGATCAAGGGGTACAAAACTATTGGGGTTTGACCTATATTCGGTAAGTCCTTCCGAAATAAGGATTTGTTCTTCAATCGTCAAATCTCGTTCTATTACGATGGATGTATCTATTAAAGCAAGCAACAGCGGCTTTAGTGCAATTAGCTTGCTTTCTGGTATATCATCAATGTATGTGCGGATTTCTTGTCTCACGGTCATATAGTTCACCTCATCTTATATACTTGCCCACGTAAACCAATGTCAGTTACGATTATATTATTATCTCGTATAGCAAATAGCAAGCGATACCCGCCGATACGCAACCTATAGCCTTCTCGGTCGGTCATAGATCTAATGTCGCCCTGCGGGGGTGCACCTTTTTGATGAGCGGGATGATAGGAGCGGGTTTATGGAGCATGTTTTTAGGACAGGTGAGGTTATTTATGCGGCATGACATAATATCAAATTATTAATAAGGGCTATAATCTACCGCCAAAAGTGGCAGATTGTAGCCCTTTTATACATGTGTAATACTTTACATAAATTATTTGCTTTATTCATTAACTAATGCGTCAATCAATGCACGAACACCACATTGTGCATTGGCAGGCAATAATCTATATCCCATAATCAGAGATGCTTCGTCATCATTTAAATCAAATCGCTCAACAGGTTCTATTTTATGGCGTAAATCTGTGTTGCCAATCAAATAATCAACGGATGTTTTGAAATAATTAGCTATCAACTTCAAGGTTCTAATATCTGGCTCATAAAGCCCATGCTCATACCTATGGATACTTTGCTGGTTAGTACCAATCTGCTCCGCCAGTTTTTGCTGGCTTATTTGCTTTTCCTCACGTAATGATTTTAGCCTATCCACACCTATCACCCATACATATCGTAACAAGTGACAAACAATCTTTGTAAACGTTTAAATTGTTATTGTCAACACATTAACTGTGTTATATAATATGGAAAACTGGCATGAAACCATTTTAGGAGGAGGCTTATCGATGCATAATGACAATGTTCTTGAACATGATGGAGGTATGTTCAATCCTGTAACTGCGATATATGGGTTCATTTTTTTATCTTTAGGAGTAGGAATACTTACTTTTTTCTTTTATCATGCAGTACAAGTGCGTGAGCATGTACGCGAAAATATTTTAAGAAGATTGCTTACATGGGATGGATATCGTTATGAATGGGGCTATAGGTATCGCTATGAGTTTACTTCGCAATCCTGGTTATTTATAACGGCGGGGATTATATTGCTGGTGGTATGTGCTGTAACAGCAGGAATCATTACTTCAAATATTAAGAAGTCATCCGTTATCGTATACGAACAAGCGGTAACAGGAATTGCCTTAGGAAGCACACCTTTATTTGGAAATCTCATTCGCTATAATTTTAACCTTCCATACAATCAGATATCCTCTATTGATGTCGCTAGAGAAACCATAATAATCAATACGTTATCCTTTAGATATAAGTGTTATGTATCATGTGGAAGTGGAGTCAAACTACAAAGCTTGATTTATCAAAGGCTTCGTGGATAGTATTTTAGTAGGATAAGCAAATGTGTATGAAAAAGGGGTTGTGCCCAACTGCTATATAGTAGTTTTAGGCGCAACCCCTTATTACATTGTTTTAGAATCTTACTTTGTTTTTATAGTCTCGTCCTCTTAGTATAAGAAGTATGCAAAAGCTCATGTGCCTTATGCCCGCCGGGCTCACCCAAAAACTCCTTATAAAGCGCTTTAATCTCTTCATTCTCATGAGACCGGCGCAGATTCTTATCCCTATCCTCGCCATAAAGCCCTTGGGCCCGCTTCACAACAACTTCCCTATCATTGCCATAGAAAGGCTGACCGCCGCCAGAAACACAGCCTCCGGGGCATCCCATAATTTCTATGGCATGATACTCCGATTTACCGTCCCGGATATTCTCCAGCAAAGTACGGGCATTACCCAGGCCATTGGCGATACCGATTTTTAGGTCAACTTCCCCTACCTTAATGGTGGCCTCACGGATACCCTCAACGCCGCGCAATTCCTCATATTCTACTTTATTAACATCTCCGCCCATCCAGCTAGCCGCAGTACGCACAGCGGCTTCAATTACACCGCCGGTGGTGCCAAAAATAACCCCAGCCCCGGTGGTTTCACCCATAACTTTGTCAAAATCTTCGTCTGGGAGCTGGTTAAAATTAACTCCGGCTTCACGGAGCATTGCCGCAAGCTCCCGGGTGGTGAGTACATAGTCCACATCTTTGTGGTTGCCGTGGGATTGTTCTTCCCTGGCGGCTTCAAATTTTTTGGCAAGGCAAGGCATGATGCTTACAACTACCATGTTGGCAGGGTTTACGCCTAGCTTGTCAGCCAAGTATGTCTTGGCAATAACTCCAAACATCTGTTGGGGAGATTTACAGGTAGAAGGCACATCCAACAGCTCGGGGAACTGATGCTCGATAAACTTTACCCAAGCGGGGCAGCAACTGGTCAGCATTGGGAGCTTGCCGCCGTTTTTGATACGGCCTATAAGCTCTGTGGCTTCTTCCATAATACAAAGGTCGGCACCAAATACGGTGTCATATACTTTGTCAAAGCCAATCCGCCGCAGCGACGAAACCATTTTCCCAGTTACCCGGGTGCCAACAGGCAAGTCAAATTCCTCACCCAACGCCACCCGGATTGCAGGGGCAGTTTGTACAATCACCACTTTTTCCGGGTCGTTGATGGCATCCCATACTTCGCTGGTGTGGCTGGTTTGGGTAAGTGCCCCTGTTGGACACACAGAAACGCATTGCCCGCAGAAGGTACAGCTTGTGTCGGTCATAGGGTTGTCGAAAGCGGTGCCGATGGTGGTTTCAAATCCCCGCTGTACAGCAGAATACACGCCTACGGTTTGCACTTGGTTACACATAGTCTCGCAACGGCGGCAAAGTACGCATTTCTCCGCGTCCCGTATTAACGAGTTGCTGGACACGTCCTTGGTATGGTTAACCATTTTGCCTTCGTATCTGCTTTCTCGGATGTTTAAGTCTGCCGCAAGGGTTTGCAATTCGCAGTTTTTATTACGCTCGCATACAAGGCAATCCTTGGGGTGGTTGCTTAAGAAAAGTTCTACCATAGTGCGGCGGGCGCGGATGGCACGTGGGGTGTTGGTTTTAATCGCCATGCCTTCGTATACTTCTACGGCGCAGGCAGGGAGTAGGTCATAACGCCCTTCGATTTCCACCATACATACCCGGCAGGTACCTACTTTATTAACCATTTTGATGCTAGCCATGTCCATGTGACACAAAGTTGGAATATTGATACCAATGGAACGGGCCGCCTCCAGTATGGTTGTCCCCTTCTCAACTTGGAGAGGGATATTGTTTAATGTGATATTAATCATGTCGGCAACCTCCTATTCCGTAATAATTGCCTTTGTGGGGCACTTTGGTAAACACGCGCCACACTTGACACACTCTGCTTGGTCTATTACATGAAGCTTTTTGTTTTTGCCTACTACTTGGTCTGTAGTATGGATACAGTTTACCGGGCAAACTCTGGCGCAAATGGTACAGCCAATGCATTTTTCAGGGATAATTACATACTGCACCAAGTCTTTACAGGCTCCAGCTGGACATTTTTTGTCTTTAATATGAGCTTCGTATTCGTCGATGAAAATATCAATGGTAGATAGAATCGGATTGGGGGCCGATTTGCCTAGGCCGCAAAGGGAGGTTTCTTTGATGGTTTCACCCAGCGCCTTAAGCTCTTTGATATCACATTCTTTGCCCAAACCCTTGGTGATTCTGTCAAGGATTTCGTACATACGGGTTGTACCGATACGGCATGGGGTACATTTTCCGCAAGACTCTTCCATAGTGAAATCCAGATAGAACTTGGCGATATTAACCATACAGTCGTCTTCGTCCATTACAATCATACCGCCAGAGCCCATCATAGAGCCTACAGCTTGCAGATTTTCGAAGGTGACTTCGGTGTTAATATTGTCGCCAGCGATAAGCCCGCCGGATGGCCCGCCGGTTTGTACGGCTTTAAACTTCTTGCCGCCACGGATACCGCCGCCGATTTTATATATAATATCGTGGAAGGTAATGCCCATAGGCACTTCCACAAGACCAACATTGTTAATTTTACCTGCAAGGGCAAATACCTTTGTCCCTGTATTTCCAGGTGCGCCGATTCCTTGGAACCACTCTGCGCCTTTGAGGATAATTTGTGGGATGTTTGCCAGGGTTTCTACGTTGTTGATAATGGTTGGCATTTGCCAAAGGCCCTTAATGGCTGGGAATGGCGGCTTAATACGAGGCTCGCCACGCATACCCTCGATGGAGTTTAAGAGAGCGGTTTCCTCGCCACAAACAAATGCTCCGGCCCCAAGATCCATATGAATATCAAATGAGAAATCTGTGCCAAAGATATTTTTACCAAGGAAGCCATATTCCCTAGCTTGCTCGATTGCAACTCTTAAACGATTTACAGCCAGAGGATACTCTGCACGGATATACACCACGCCTTCGTCTGCACCAATGGCATATGCACAAATCGCCATTGCCTCGATAACAGAGTGAGAGTCTCCCTCCAGGATTGACCTGTCCATAAATGCACCTGGGTCGCCCTCGTCGGCGTTACACACAACATATTTTTTGTCGCCTTTTACGTTGTATGCAAATTCCCATTTTGCCCCGGTAGAAAAACCAGCGCCGCCACGCCCACGGATTCCCGAGTCTTTGATAACTTTGATAACCTCTTCTGGGGTCATGTCAAACAGACATTGGGCAAGGGCTTGGTAGCCATCTACGCCAATGTAATCGCTGATTTTTTCTGGGTCAACGATACCGCAGAGTTTCAACGCTACACGGAGTTGGCTTTTGTAGAAGGGCATATCTTTGTAATGGTAATATCTTTCCCCTGTTTCAGGGTCTTTGAATAGCAAGCGCTCTATTGTCTTGCCTTTTATCAGATGCTCGGTAACAATTTCTTCTACATCTTTGTCTTCAACCCGGACATAGAAGGTATTGTCTGGGTACACTTTTACGATTGGGCCTTGTTCGCAAAAGCCAAGGCACCCTACTCTTAAAACCATAACTTCATCAGTTAAACCATGCTTTGCAAGGCTTTCTGTAAAGGCGGCTTCTACATCCAGGCACTTGGAAGAGATACAACCCGTTCCGGCGCATATTAGGATTTGCAGTCTTGTTGCGTTCATGCTGTACCTCCTTTTACCAGGTGCTGGCTTACGATTTCTTTTGCTTTTGCTGTGTCTACGTTTTTAAAAGTCAACGGCTCTTTGCCGGGGAAGGTTATTTTTACGATAGGCTCATCGGCGCAGGTATCTGAGCAATCTATAGCTATAACAGATACATCATCAAGTTTGGCGTTGTTTACTTCGTCAAAGAGGGTTTTTAGGGTATCTTTTGCGCCGTTTTTAAGACCGCACTCGCCCATGGTTACAGTAACTTCGGTGCGGTTAAGGGAATCATAAGAAAGAAGGCGCAT